>ENA-ORXT01000083-ORXT01000083.1-marine-metagenome-genome-assembly--contig:-NODE-83-length-144594-cov-9.636825_pt1 | contig 144594 bp, 125 predicted proteins | sample MGYA00237868_ERZ511482 | MGnify/ENA metagenome assembly ERZ511482 | reverse complement strand
TTTTCGCATGCCCTAATTTAAAAATAATTTAACATAAAATGCATTAAAACGAAGAAAGTCAGCAAAATGCTGACTTTCTTTCTGTAGTAGCGGGAACTGGACTCGAACCAGTGACCTTCGGGTTATGAGCTTTATCCTTACAATGTCCAAATTACACCAAAATACTATAAAACCTACTCTTTACCAGACTTTTAATAAAACTTGATGCTAAATAATATCAATTAAATGTAAATTATTCTGTACCTATTCTGTACCCATTCAAATATATTTCTTAACTTTATCAAAGATGAGATATTTATGGCTAGTATAAAAATAGTACGACGCAAAAACAAGCAAAGGAAAGATGGAACTGCTCCTTTAGCTCTTAGAATTAGCAAAGATTATAAAACTAATTATTGCTTCCTAGGCCAATATGTCCTTGAAAAGGATTGGAATGCCGATGAAGGAAGGGTAAGAAAATCTCATCCTAATTCAAAAAAGCTAAATAATTTTTTACTCAAAAAGCTAACTGAGGCTAATGACGTATCATTTGAAAAAAGCAATAACTCATCTAGCAAAATAATTAAAAAGAAACTTCAAGGCTCTAAAACAAGAAATTCCTTTTACAAAATTGCAGCTTTGCGCATTGAAACTAAGTTTAAAAGAGGCGTATTCTCAGTTGCAAAATCTGAATTATCTATCCTGTATAACTTGGAAGAGTTTATGAATTTAGATGATTCTCTAACAATAGAGGAAGTTAAAGAAGCAATTAAACAAAGGCGAAAAGAACGTATTTCAAAAGGACGGAAAGCTGAATATCATTGGAATGATGCTATTACATATTTCAAGAAAAACAATACACTATATTTTGAAGATATAAATGAGGCTTTTATTGAAAAATATAAAACGTTTTGTCAACTTTATTTAGAGCATAAAACAAGAACTAAAACAAATCAATTAATCTTCATAAGAACTCTTTTTAACTCTGCTATTAATGATAGAATAATTGATAAAAAATTCTATCCTTTTGGTGGTGATAAAGAAAAAATCAAAATTAGTTCAGGGAACAAAATAGGCTTAACTGCATTAGAGATTCAGAAAATTGAAAGTATAGAACTAACAAAAGACATATCTATTTTTCATACTCAAAACGTTTGGTTATTCGCTTTTTACTTTGCCGGAATACGAATATCTGATGCCATAAAATTAAAATGGTCAGATTTTAGTGATGGTCGTTTATTCTATATTATGAATAAAAACGAAAAACCATTGAGTCTTAAAGTTTCTGATAAGGCTGAAGCTATATTAAAATATTACACAAAGCAAAAAGAAGAAAATAATGGTTATGTATTTCCTTTTCTTAAAAATGTAAATGAGTCTGATGTCGAAGATATTTTTAGAAAAACTAGAAACGCAACCAAGTTACTCAACAAATATTTGAAACGAATTGCTGGTATTTGTGAGATTGACAAAAATCTTTCAAACCATATTGCTCGACATAGCTTTGGAAATATCGCTGGCAATAAGATTCATCCTAGAATGCTTCAAAAACTATATAGACACAGCGATTTAAAAACGACTTTAATTTATCAAGCTAACTTTATCCATGAAGAAGCTGATGATGCTTTAGAGGAAGTAATTAACTTTTAAGTTATTTTAAAAGTTCTTCAGAATAATAAAAATTTGCTGGTAAGCCACCTGTATGCCAAAAAAGAACGTTTGTGTTTTTATTTAACTTATTGTTTTTGAGATGGTCTATCATTCCGTAAAACGCTCTACCAGAATAAACAGGGTCTAACAATATACCTTCACTTTGAGCCAATTGCTTTATGGCCATCTTTTCGTTTTTAGTAATTACTCCATAACCAGGCTTATCATAATCTCGAATAAGTGTTGCATCTTTAATTGAGTACGTTTTTTTAATACTCAATTCTTTTTGACCTTGATGAAGTATTTCTAAAACAGCATCGTCTAATGTTTTATCTCCTAATCCAATTTTATCTATACTAATTGGCATTAGTTTTATATCAAGATCGAATAAATCTATACCGAGTTTAAGTCCTGCTTGTGTTCCACCAGAGCTTGATGCAAAGAAAATATAATCGATTTTTAAGTTCTTTTCTGAAAGCTGACTCTTTAATTCTTTAACAGCATCTACAAAGCCATAAGCACCTAGCAAGTTAGAACCACCATAAGGGATTTCATAAACATTCTTTTTCTGCGCTTCTAAATCTAGTTTTAATTTGATTATACCCTCTCCCTTTCTATTATCTCCAGTAAAATGAATTTTAGCCCCTAATAAATGGGAAAGCAACAAATTACCATTGTAATTTTCAACCTGAGTTCGACGTAAGTATTTAGCAAAAAAGAGCCAATTGTGTGGTGTTTTATTTTGTGAGTTCTTAATTAAATAGAGAGATTTTCATTCTATTACTTTTGAGTGGGTTTACACCTAACAATTAAACTTTGCTCCAGTAATTGAAAATACTAAAACCACCTATCACTCAAAACATATTTCTGCTAAAATCTATATTTAAATTATAAATCTTCTACGTGTTAATTGATAATCCGTAGTCATAGTTGTATTGGTTTCCAGTTTTTGGATAAGCATATATTATTTTAAATTATAAATTATGGAAAAAGCATTAGTAAGTATTGAAAACTTATCCCATCGCTATAATGTACAATGGGCTGTTAATGATATAAGTTTTACTATCCCGGGAAAAGGAGTATATGGTTTGTTAGGTTCTAACGGAGCCGGGAAATCTACTACTATGAATATTATGAGCGGTGTATTAAAACAAACTCAAGGACATGTATATATAAATGGAATTGATATTACAAAAAAACCTTTAGAAGCCAAAATGCATATTGGGTTTTTACCTCAACATCCACCACTATATTTAGATAATACAGTTGAAGAATACCTAACTAATTGCGCACATATTCGAAGGATTCCTTCCAACGAAATTACCGAAGCTGTTGATCGAGTTTTAGAAAAATGTGCGATAACACATTTCAGAAAGCGTTTAATATCAAATTTATCAGGAGGATACAGACAACGTGTAGGAATAGCTCAAGCCATTATCCATGAACCTATACTTATAATTTTAGATGAACCAACCAATGGTTTGGACCCAAACCAGATTTTAGGAGTTAGGGATTTGATTAGGGATATTGCTGAAGATAGAGTCGTAATCTTATCAACACACATGCTTACCGAGGTAAATGCTATTTGCGATTATATATACATGATTGAAAACGGCACCATCGTTTTTGCTGGTAAAACCGAAGAATTCGATAACTATATAGCACCTAATAGTGTATTTGTAAGATTATTGGAAATGCCATCAGTTGAAAAGCTCATGCAGATTGAAGGTATAGAGGATGTTGAAGAGTTAGGGGGTACAGAATATCGCCTAAAATTTGCTAACCTAAATAAAGCTACAGAACGCATTGTAGAGGAAAGCGTAAAAAACAACTGGCGCCTAGACGAAATCAGAGCAGAAAAAAGTTCGCTTAACGAAGTGTTCTCAGCATTATCCAATAAAAAATAAACAAAGGAACTATGAAAATGATATTAAGAATTACAAAGTGGGAACTGCAAAAAATGTTTTATTCTCCAATTGCCTGGGTCATGCTTATTGCTTTTGCAATTATGGTAGGTATAAATATAACGTCTTCAATTGAGCAGATTATGCAAGAAATACAAATGGGGTTTCTCATGCATGGTATTACAAACCTGATTTATACCAATTCTTTTTCAGGATTATTTGTTTCGATACAGCAAAATATGTTTTGGTTCATTCCCTTAATAACTATGGGGCTATTAAGTAAAGAGTTTAGTTCTGGTACTATTAAACTATTATATTCATCTCCAATTACCAATACTCAAATTATATTGGGCAAGTTCTTATCTGCGGTAATATTTTCATTCTGTATGATTTTAATCCTGTTTTCGGCTGCTGTTGTTGGCATGGTGTATATAGATAATGTGGATTTAGGACACTTGTTAACGGCTACCTTAGGTTTGTTCCTAGTACTGATAACATTATCTTCCATAGGGTTATTCATGTCTTCATTAACCTCCTACCAAATTGTAGCGGGTATTGCCACATTCGCAGCTTTGTTTACGTTGTATGAAATTGGTAGTTTATGGCAGGATATAGAGATGGTACGTAATATTACGTATTGGCTATCCATTGGCGGCAGGTCAAAAACCTTCATTTCTGGTATGATTAGTAGTAAGGATTTATTATATTTTGTATTAGTAACCATATTGTTTTTAGTGTTCGCTATTCTTAAACTTAAAGGACAACGTGAAAAAAACAAGGCGCATGTTTCAGTTTTACAATATGTGGGTGCTTTTCTAACAATTGCTGCTTTAGGTTATTTAACGACACTTCCTAAAGCAAGAATATATTATGATGCTACCACGACCAAAACGAATACTTTAACCGAAAAAAGTCAGGAGGTCGTTAAGAAGTTAGACGGAAAGTTAACTATAGATACATACGTCAATATATTCGATAATAATTACTCTTTAGGAAGTCCAGAAAGACAACTTGAAGACATGAAGCGCTATGAAAACTATGAACGTTTCCACAATAATTTTGATTTTAACTACCACTATTACTATGGTATACCTAGTGAAAAACAAGCCTTAAGAAGTTTTAAAAATCGAAATGAAGGGCTGAGCTTAAAGGAGGCTTTGAATAAAACAGCTTCTTTATATAATGTCAATGCAGATTTATTTAAGCCTGCTAGTGCTTATGCTGAGGATATAAATTTAGAAAGCGAGCTAAACCGTTACGTAGCAAAATTAAGTAGTGACAATGGTAAGGCTGTAAACTTACGCCTTTTTGATGATAATAATGTAATACCATTAGAGAGTCAAATAACAGCAGCTATAAAACGTTTAACCAATGACATACAATTAGTTGGTTTTGTTACTGGGCATATGGAACGTGATGTCAATGATTCTGGGCCACGAGGATTTCAGCAAGTAGCCCAAGAAAAAACCTTTAGATGGTCACTTTTAAACAATGGGCTGGATATTATCACGTGTAATCTTGGCAGCCCCGTAGATGCGAGTATTAAAATGCTGGTAATCGCAGAATCTAAATTTAAGTTTTCTGATAAAGAGCTAAAAAATTTAAACGATTATATAGATAAAGGAGGCAATTTGGTCATAGCAGCAGATAAAGGGCGTCAAGAAGCTATGAACCCTTTGGTATCACGTTTTGGCATTCAATTTATGTCTGGGCAATTGGTTGAATTCAACGAGGGTTATACTATGGATTTAGTAACCTCCGATTATACCGACAAAGGAAAGGAGATATCTTATCCATTTCAAGAATCGTTCGCGTTAAATCTTACGATTCCAATGCCGGGAGCAGTAGGTATTGAATATGAAGAAAAAGACAAACTCTTTAAATACATACCTGTTTTGAAAACTGATCCCATTGAAAATCTCCCTACCTATTCTAAGGAAGAGCTTGCACTTATGAAAACGGTTTATGCTAAAGATGCCAATATTACGCTTTCTGAAAAAGAAGAAAGCATGCAGCGTATGATGGAGATGATGAACGATGATGAGAAAAAGAAAAATAAATTGGAATACAAAGGCTCTTGGAATGAATTACAAACCACAAATTTTATTGATGAGGTTTCTGTTTATAGCCCAGAAAAAGGTGAGGTAAAGGGCGCTATAACAACGGCTTTGGCATTGACCCGAAAAATTGGAAATAAAGAACAACGTATTATGATTATTGGAGATAGTGATTCATTTAGTAATGGCGAGCTGGGTAGTAGTAGAACCGGTATCCAATCAGGTGCTTATCATTTTATACAAGGTTTGTTTTATTGGTTATCTAATGATGAAGCACCTATTGATACTCGAAGACCGCCACTTTTGGATAATGGATTTGGAGTTACAAAAAAACAGATGCCATTTATAAATGCCATTTACAAATTTGTTATACCATCCTTATTATTGCTATCTATCATTATTATTTGGCTGAGAAGAAAAGGAAGGTAATTTATAAGTATTAAGAAATCGAATCATTAAAATCAGAATTGACTTAGGTTTTAACGATTTTTAAAACAGAGTTTATGGCGTTCAAATTAGATAATCAAACTATAGGAGACCTTAAAATTTTTGGTGATAATCAGGGGAATGATATATATTCATTATATAACAAAACCCAAACTAAAGGTGGAGCTAAAGTGTTAAAGGATATGTTTACCTATCCGCTCTCTCGCGCTGAGGAGATTACAGCCCGTGTAAACATTATAAAACATTTTAGAGATTACAATTTAAGTTTTCCTTTTGAAAGCCATATTTTTGATACTATAACATTTTATCTAAGCAACATTGACGAGCGTACAAAACTTTCTGTACATAAAGACAACCTTCAGCGAAAATTTGATAGTCTACTAGGTGCTAATACAGACTATACCCTTTTACAAAAAGGTACCCAAACAACCTTAAATTTTCTGATTGATTTAAAAAATTTCAGTGCTGGACTAGAGGATGAAAAAGAGGTATTGAGCACTAACAAAGAAATTTCAGGAATAAAGGAAGTAATAAACCATCAAAATTTTAATTTTTTAAAAAATGCTAAAATTTCTAATGGGCTTTCTTATAAACAGACTGTAGGTTTTGATAAACTCTTCCGTTTTGAAATCCGAAAGGACATACAGAAAATTTTGCAATATATTTACAATATAGATGTGTATACGACCGTAGCCACTGTAGGTAAAGAAAAAAACTTTGAGTTTGCACAAATAGATAAAGGCAAGGAAAACCGTATAGAAATAAAGGGTATGTACCATCCATTGGTACCAAACGCCAAACCAAATGATATTTCTATTGATGAAAAAAATAATATCATCTTTTTAACTGGCGCTAACATGGCGGGCAAATCCACCTTTATGAAAACCTTTAGTATCGCTATCTATTTGGCGCATGTTGGTTTTCCACTTCCTGTTAAAAGTATGCGTTTTTCTCCACAAGCGGGTATGTTTACAACTATTAATCTTGCTGATAATTTAAATATGGGCTTTAGTCATTTTTATGCGGAGGTTGCACGTGTTAAAGAAGTTGCAAATAGTGTAAATGCCAACGACAACCTCATTGTAGTTTTTGATGAACTTTTTAGAGGAACCAATGTAAAAGATGCACATAATGCCACAGTAGCCATAATTGATGCTTTTGCGGAAAAACGCCGGTGTACCTTTGTAGTTTCTACCCATATTATTGAAGCTGGTGAAGATTTAAAAAAGATGAGGGATAATATTAAGTTTTTATACTTACCTACCATCATGAATGGTAATGTGCCAGAGTACACCTATAAAATCACGGAAGGTATTACTAGTGATAGACACGGTATGGTAATTATCGAAAATGAAAGAATTTTAGACATCTTAAAAGCACAGTAATTATGAGATTTACGACAGATAAACAAACCTTGGATGATTTAAATATACTTGGGCGTTATAAGCATCATTCTATTTTCAGTCTTTTCAATCATGTCATAACAAAAGAAGCAAGCAGGCGCTTAGAACAAATGTTTAATGAACCTTTAGATTCCATTAAAAACATAAATGAAATAGCGAACACATTTCAGTTTTTTCAAGAATTAAAAGTTAGCCTACCATTTACAGCAAAAGAGTTTAACGGGATGGAACAATATCTTAAGAATAGGCAATCCAAAAACCGTTTTCTAGCAGCAACACATATCTGTAAGAGTAAATTTTTAAATTTTGCCGTTAACGATAAAAATTATCCACTTTTAAAAAATGGTTTATTAAATACCATTAAAATCTTAACAGTATTAAGACCCTTGGTAGAGTCCATAGAAAAGCAAGCGCATAATATAACATATTATGAAACAGCTAAGCGCATGCTCGATTATATGAATAGCAAATACCTGCAACCTGTTTTTCAATTTTCTAAAGCCAATGATTTAAAATTTATAGATGTTTTAAAATTAGATTATCTATTAAGAGGGTTGCTTCAAAAGGAGAATTCAATTTTTTTGAATGATATTTATAACATGGATATTTATATCGCGGTCTCTAATATTGCTCGAAAAAATAGTTTTACCTATTCTAAAATGGTATCTCGAGAGGAGAACAAAATAGATATAAAAGGGGTATTCCATCCCTCTATACCTAACGCTGTAGATAATGATGTTTGCATAGGCAAAGAAAAGAACGTAATGTTCCTTACGGGTGCAAATATGGCAGGTAAATCTACATTTATGAAATCATTTGCCGTAGCCGTATATTTAGCACATATGGGCTTTCCTGTAGCCGCAAAATCCATGACGGTTTCATTGCATGATGGAATTTATACCTCTATCAATGTTCCAGATAATTTAGATAAAGGTCATAGTCATTTTTATGCTGAGGTCATGCGCGTAAAGCATGTAGCGCAGGAAGTAGCTTCCAATAAGCAATTAGTAATAATTTTTGACGAGTTATTCAAAGGCACAAATGTTAAAGATGCCTATGATGGTACAGTTGCTATAGTTGATGCTTTTTCAAAACGTAAAGGAAAGTATATTATTTCCACGCATATTATGGAAGCTGGGCAGTATTTAAAAGAAAATAATCATAGATTATTCTTTCAGTACCTACCAACTATAGTCAAAAAAGGTAAGGTGCCCACTTACCCTTATAAACTAGAAGATGGTATTACAGATGATAGGCAAGGCATGATGATTATTGAAAATGAAAATATATTGGAAATAATTAGGAATGGATAACGTCCAATTTACCTATTGAAATTTTCTTTTTATAAGAATGAAAAGAATCATTAATAATTGAGTATTTCCAAGAGAAGCTCTAATAACTTTAAGCGCATTTGATATATGACTTTCAACGGTTCTTTGAGATATACTTAATTTTTCCGCAATCTCCTTATGACTCAATTGGCCTTCCCTACTTAGTTTATACACTATTTTACATTTAGGAGTAAGGGTTTCAACAATAGCGTCAAGATGCGCTACAAGCTCCTTATAAATAAGTTCTCCCTCAGGATTTAAACGCACTGATTTATTATTATATTCTAACAAAAATTCCTCTGTAATAAAATTTTTATTTTTTCTAAGATAACTGTAAACCTTATAAACCGTACTTGTGTACAAATAACTTTTTATAGATTTTTTAATATAAATTGTATCTCTTTTAGACCATAAAACAACAAACACATCCTGTATTAAATCTTCACAAATGGCTTTATCTTTTATAATGTTGTTTGCTGCTACAAACATTATTTCCCAATATTTCTCATAAATTAAAGCCAAAGCTTTTTCATCACAATTATTGAACATTTGAAGCAACCCTTCATCAGATATAGAATCTTTTTTAAGCATTTAACATGGTTCTTAGAGCCTTAAATATTATAAAATTTTTAGTATATCAAATCATTAGTGACTCTCAACTTGAAAAAAACTATAAACAATTTAAAACTATAAACAATTTAAAACTATGACATTTGATTTTACTATTTGTTATCTCAAATAAAAGAAATGAAATATAGATAATAAATCAATACTTAGCTAATTAAACTATGCCCTTGTTTCTTTTTTTGTTAAAAAAAAAGTAATAATCAAAATTACTGATCTAATTTTAATTAAAGAAAACGCGAATTAACCTAGACGATTTTAAAATTATTTTTTGAGAAGTTCCTTTTAAAATTTGTTTTTAAATTGGGTTTAACTTTAAAATCCGAGTATTTTTTATAAAACCTTAAAATTAAAATATTCTCATACACATTAAAAAAAAACTTCCTTTTCTTTTTCCTAAAAGAAAACTTGAAGTTATGCCGTTAATAACATTGTTATATTATAGATAAATTAATAACCTGTTTTTTAACATAAATAATGCTGTAAATATTTGTTAATATTTACAATTAAAAAAATAATTGAGTTTTGACTACGTGTTGTCGTAAAAATTAACATCTTATATAATATACAGCAGTAATTTTAGGCTATGAGTAATTTAAAATCACAAGAGTTTCAAAAGTTATTAGACAAGTTCTTATCTAATGAAGCATCTAAGGAAGATATCTTAAAATTTTACGGTTTTTTTCTTCATAAACAGAAAACTATAAAATTTGCCGGATCTGAACATGAAAAGGAAATACTTAAAAAGCGCTTATTTAATAAAATACAAGCAAAAATAGAACATAAAGCCCAATCATATAATGTTAAGACAATTCCTTTTTACAAGTTAAAATGGAATAAAATAGCTATAGCAGCATCTATAGTGTTCTTACTGGGTTTAGGATATTTTTTAAAGACTACTTTTAATAAGAATGATGGTATTATAATTCCGGAAATAGTAAATCAAAATTTGAAAATGGGCTCGGATAAGGCGACGCTTACCTTGGCTGATGGAAACGAAATTATACTTGAAAAAGGAAGCCTTTATAATAAGAACAACGTAGTAAGTAACGGAAAAGAGATTTTTTATGATCATGTCTCAAATTCTAATTCAGATAATAAAGAGGTCGCTTATAATTCTTTAACCATACCTACAGGAGGAGAATACTTTATAAAACTTTCAGACGGCACTAAAGTTTGGTTAAACTCAGAGTCAAAGTTAAAATACCCGGTTAAATTCGTAAAAGGACAATCAAGAACTGTTGAGCTGGTTTATGGGGAAGCCTTTTTTGAAGTATCGCCTAGTGTTTACCATGGTGGGTCTACCTTTAGCGTCTATATAAAAGGTCAAGAAGTTGAGGTTTTAGGAACTGAGTTTAATATTAAAGCGTATAAGGAAGAAACAAATATTTATACCACATTAGTAGAAGGTAGTATAGCTTTGGGAGCTGGTAATAAGGACAGAATTGTTCTTAAACCAAATGAACAATCCATTTTTAATCCTGAAAGTAAAGCCCTAATTATAAAGCCAGTGGATTCATTTTATGAAACCTGTTGGAGGAACGGTCTTTTTAGCTTCAAGAGTAAATCTTTAGAGGACATTATGAAAACGCTGTCAAGGTGGTATAATGCTGAAATAGAGTTTGAAAATGAAAAGTTAAGGAATCTTATTTTTACTGGTGACCTTAAGAAATTTGAATTTATAACAACGCATCTAGAAATGATTGAAATGACCACGGATGTAAAATTTGAAGTTGATGGTAAAATAATAATTATTAAACAAAAAGATAAAATTGAATAGTACAATATGTTTATAAAAAAAGTAAGGAATACTGGCATATCCCTTACTGTATGTTCGCTAGTAAGTCAATCTTGAGATTAAATATTAATAACTAACACACTAACAAATTTATGAAAAAAAAATCTAACGAAATGTTTTCTGATTTTATTAGGAAACACAAAAAAATTCTTTTGACTATGAAGGTATTTGTTTTTTTACTTTTTAGTATTAGCGCGTCTGCCTCAATGTATTCACAAGGAGAGATGGTATCCATTAAAACTAATAATGCTTCACTTGAAGAAATCATTACGAGTTTAAAGGGTAAAACAAACTATGGATTTCTATATAATAATAAAGAGATAGATAAAATTAAGTCCATAGATGTTAGTCTTTCAAACATACCTATTGAAGAAGCATTAAGTGAAATTTTTAATGACCTTAATATTGGTTATAAGATTGTTAAAGATGTCATTATCATTACGCCGAAGTTGGAAAATAATAAGTTACAAGTACAGGCAACCACTATAAAAGGTAGGGTTCAAGACAAAGATGGTTATCCTTTAGCAGGTGCTACCATTCTTGTTGATGGAACAACTAATGGTACTGCAACTGATTTTGATGGTAGCTTCACACTAGTTTTAAATGAAAATACGCTTAATGGCAGTATGCCAATTAATCTTGTTTTTAGTTCCATTGGATTTGAAGTAAAAATTATTAAATATACAGGGCAATCAAACATTAACATTGTATTAGAGGAGAATGTAGAAAGTCTCGATGAAGTTATTTTAACTGGATTATTTACACGTAAAAAAGAGAGTTTTACAGGGTCTAGCACAACTATTGAATCAGAGGAATTAAGAACCATGGGCGTAGATAACGTAGTTCAAAGTTTAGCATTACTCGATCCATCTTTACAAATTTTTCAGAATAATAGTTTGGGATCAGACCCAAATCGACTTCCGCAATTGAGAATTCGTGGAGAAGCTGTTTTTAATGCACCGGGGTTAGAAAATATTAGTCGAAATGCACTTGATGGGGATCCAAACTTACCAATCTTTATATTAGATAATTTTCCATCTTCTTTAGAGCGTGTTATTGATTTAGATATGACGAGAGTGAAATCTGTAACTATTCTAAAAGATGCTGCTGCCACAGCTATCTATGGTTCGAGGGCAGCAAATGGTGTGATTGTAATTACTACAAAACAACCAAAATCGGGAAGGCTTAATATAACCTATAATTATCTACAAGACCATTATTTTCCTGACCTAGAAAGTTATGATTTATTGGGTGCTCAAGAATTATTTGATTTACAAAAAGATTTAGGAATATATAAATATACAGGAAGTCTGCTTTCTCAAACACTTGGAATTGAGAAATTTATAGCTCAGGGCGTTGATACAGATTGGCTGGCACAGCCTGTTCAAAATACCATTGGAACAAGGCATTCTTTAAGTCTCAGTGGGGGTAGTGATGCTGTAATCTACCAAGTTAATCTATCACTAGCAGACAGACCAGGGGTTATGAAAGGTTCAGAAAGGAAGAACACCCAAATCCAGCAAAATCTGCAATATAACGCAAATGATAAATTGTTTTTTAGAAATAGTTTTTGGGTAGATTGGAATAATCAACAGGAAAGTCCTTTTGGTTCATTTACAGATTATACCAACCTGCCTGGTTATTTTCCTATAAATGATAACAAAGGTAGACCTATACAAACATGGACATATGATGTAGTTGGTAATAGAAATGCGCAAGAACGGTATGGGAGATTTTTTAATCCAGTACATGAAGCTAGTGTGGGCAATTATAATAAGACCAATTCAACTCAAATCACGAATAATTTTTCTTTAGACTGGACTATTATTGATGCCTTACGCTTTAGGGTAGATTTAGGATATTCATCAAAAAACACAAGAAATAAGGTGTTTACTTCCCCAAATTCGCAGATCTATCGTTTTGGAGATATAGAAACAGATGAACGGGGTATATTTACCAATCTTAATATTGAAGAACAAAGAATAAATGTTAATACTACATTAAATTATGCAAAAGAATTTGGTAAACATTTTTTAAATGCCAACATGGGGTTAAATACAGTTGAGAATATTGTAGAGAGTTATGGGTTTACCGCAGTAGGGTTTCCTTCTGAAAGATTTACTAATCCAAGTTTTTCGGCAGGGTATGAACGGGATGGCATACCCGTATCTACAGAAGGTACGACCAGGCTTGCCGGTGCAGTTGCTAGTATAAATTATTCATACGATAATAGATATTTGTTAGATGCTTCCTACCGTTTGGATGGCTCGTCGCAATTTGGAACAGATGATAAAAAAGCAGGTTTTTATAGTTTGGGTTTAGGGTGGAATATCCATAATGAAAGTTTTTTCAGTAACTCAAAATTTATTAATCAGTTTAGATTAAGAAGCACTTATGGAGAAACCGGTTCTGTAAATTTCGCACCCTATCAAGCTAAAAATACTGTAACATTTTATAATGATTTTAGATACCTTGATAATCTTGGTGCCTATATTATAGGTCTAGGTAATGAAACTTTAAGATGGCAAACTACAGAAAACATCGAATATGGGACTGATATTGGCCTTTTTGATAATCGTTTCTCGCTAACTTTCAATGTTTATAACAAGAAGACTACTGATTTAGTAACACCTATTACAACACCACCATCAGTTGGGTTTAATAGTTTTTCAGCCAATCTAGGATCTTTAGAAAATAAGGGATATGAATTTAATGTTCGTGCCATACTTCTTAAAAAAGATAATTTCCAATGGAGCGTTTACGGAAACGGATTGCATAACGAATCTAGAATTCTGCAAATTGGAAACTCACTTAAACAATATAATGAATTTGGGGATGAAGGTGGTTCAGATGAGTTTAAGCAAGAATTTATTGGAAATAGTGACGAAGATAGACTTAATCAAGCCTCTCATAATTTTTTAGTGCGTTTTGAAGAAGGGCGTTCAAATACAGCTATTTATGCCGTAAGGTCTCTAGGTATTGATCCTGCAACAGGAGAGGAATTATTCCTTACTAAAGATGGCGTTCCAACATTCAACTGGAATCCAAAAGATCGTGTGGTGGTTGGTGATACGGCTGCAAAATTACAGGGAACTATAGGCTCAACAATTGTTGTAAATAATTTTGATATCAATTTTGCATTTCAATATGCATTTGGAGGGCAGGTTTACAATCAAACCTTAGTGGACAGAATAGAAAATTCTAACAAGGCCTTTAATGTAGATAGAAGAGTATTGGAAGAGACTTGGATGCAACCTGGTGATAATGTTCAGTTCAAAAATAATTATTCCAATGGTCAAATATCTTTTACCCCGGCAAGTTCTAGGTTTGTGCAAGACAACGACTTCTTACAATTAAGCTCTATTGCTGTTAACTACAATGTGCCAAGAGAATTTAGTAATAAATTAGGTATGCAATCAGTACGCTTGTCCATTAATGCAAATGATATTTTTTATATATCAACCGTGAGAAGAGAAAGAGGATTAGATTATCCTTTTGCAAGAAATGTAACTTTTTCTTTAAGAACAAATTTTTAGTGCTATATAAGATAAAAAGGAAATAAAGTTTATGAAATAATTTATAAAATAAGGAATATGAAAAAAATAACAGGTATTATCATTGTACTAATAACACTATTTAGCATTACTTCATGCGACGATTGGTTGGATGTTCAACCAGAAGCTGAAGTTGATTTAGTGGAACAAATATCCTCTCCGGAAGGTATATCTGAAATGCTTACTGGTGTATATAGTACATTGGTTAGTGAAAAGCTATATGGTCGTGAGCTCATGTATGGCGCTCTAGAAGATCTAGCTCAAAATAATTTGTCACAGCAATCAACAAACACTGATAGAGGACTTACTAATTATACATACGATTCCGTAGAAGCAGAAACATTAATAAACAATGTTTGGTTAACCATGTATAATGCTATTGCAAACAATAATGTGGTTTTAAAAAGTACCGAAGATTTAAAATCTCAATTACAGAATGATGATTATAGTCTTTTGAAAGGTGAAGCCCTAGCATTAAGAGCTTTTATGCATTTTGATTTGTTAAGAATGTATGGAGAACGGTACACAGATATTACAAAAACAGAAAAGCAGATTCCTTATGTGCTAACTTTTGAAAGAGTGATTTACCCGCGTTTGCCTGCTGAAGACGTCTACAATTTTATATTAGAAGATTTAGATAACGCAGAAAAGATTTTAAAAGTAACTGATCCATTAGCTGGTGGGAGTTATTCAGGTAATTTATTTAATCCAAACAATAGAAAATACCGTTTTAATTATTATGCAGTTTTAGCTTTAAAAGCCAGGGTTTACCTGACTATGGGAGATCAAACTAATGCATTAAAGTATTCAGAAAAAGTAATTAATGAGTATAATTGGACTTTTACTTCCGTAGGTGATTTGGTAAATAATGATTTTGGGCAAAGAGATTTGCTATATTTCAATGAAGTTATAGCAGCTCTAAACGTACAAAAACTTGATGATTATTATGCCACTTGGTTTGCAAGTTCAGGAAATATTTATACAACCAGTGATAATACGGACCATTACGCCCGTTTCTTGTTTGAAGTAGCAATTCAACCTGAATTTCCATGGGATCCAATGATACCAGGACCTGGAATTAATGATATTAGATTTCTTTATGGTCTCAAGACCGATGGTTCTGGGAATCTAGCACAATCTATAAAATATGCACAAAATACCGAAGATTTTGATGGCTCCTTTCCAACTGTACAAAAGTTTAAAGCCGTACCTCTATTTCGAATTACTGAGATGATGCTTATTGCTGCAGAGGCAAGTATATCAACTAATAGGAATTTGGCCGAGAATTATATATTACAAATACAAAATCAACGCGAAGTTATAACGGAAGATCTAACTACAAAAACGGAGCAAGAGTTAATGGGTATCATTAGAAAAGAATTTAGAAAAGAAACCTTTATGGAAGGTCAAACCTTTTTTATGTATAAACGTTTAGGTTTAGCTCAAATACCAGCAATGGGCTTTCAATCAACTCTAGATTTAACTATGGAAAATTACATTTTCCCTTTACCTGATAATGAAATTGAATTCGGAAATTAAAAAAAAAGTCATGAAAAACATTTTAAATAATATTATTTTATTCGCCTTGTTTGTAAGTGCTACTTTGGTGGTATCCTGTAGTGAAGATCAAACTGCAACATACTCTGGAGCCAACTATGTTTATTTTTCAGTTGAACCATCGGAAGGTGAAGAGTTTATATCTTCAAATTTTACATTTTTATTTGAAGAGGATGATGTTACTGAAAAGGATTTTGAAATCCCACTTAGCATAACAGGACAACTATCATCCCAAGACCGAAACTTTGAAATTAAGATTGTAGATAGTCTTACAACAGCCATAGAAGGGAAACATTTTACTATAAACCCTGATAAGCAGGTAATTAAAGCTAACCAAACCAAAGGTTCTGCCGTAATATCATTGAATAGAACAGCAGATTTAAAAGATACGGGCTACAGTGTAGGTGTTGAGCTTATAACAAATAATACGCTAAATGGTGGCATTATCAGTTCTATACATGTCTTAAATTTTAGTGATTTTTTAGAGGAGCCAGATTGGTGGTATAAAGGTTGTTTCTTTAATTCTCCTCAAATAGGCCCCTTCACTGTTACTAAAGCACTGCTATGGTTCAAATATAATAATATAACTGACGGATCTGATCCCTGGTTACCATATTTCATATTTTATGATGACTTTTCTGACTGTACTGTTTATGATGGAGATTCAGTTAAAGCTATTGTTGCCGCTTTTAAAATTTGGCTTTCACAATTGCCCGATGCACCAATTATTGATGAGAATGGAGATGAAGTTTTAAATACATTTAACTAAAAATTTAATTATGAAAAAAATAATATATGTTGTGCTTAGCACACTGCTTATCTATTCTTGCTCAACTGATGATGGTAACTATAACTATAAAAGTACACAAGATATAAATTTTAATATGAACAATGAAGCATTCTCTATTTTGGGAGAACAACTGCAAATAAAAGGCGACTTTACAACAACAGCAAATCTTAATAATTTAAGTTTTATTTGGATGCTTCATAGTTTTGATATTTCAACTACAACAACTATTGTAGATACTATAAGTACCTCAAAAGATTTAGACGTAGCACTATCTGCAAAACCTGGGCCTATAGATCTTTATTATGAGGTTTATAATAAAGACTTGAATCTTAGAAGCACTAAACGTATAAATTTACAGGTAACAACTCCATTTACAATAGGTTGGGCTTTTTTAACTAACAAAGGTGGCAGTGCGGAGTATTCTTTCGCTTCTAGTGTCAATAATAAATTTTATAGTGATGTGCTAGGTAGCGTTTCAAATATTACAGTAGCAGGAAACCCGATAAAAATAGATTTTAACTATCTTACCTTTAGTAGAATAAGCAATCTTACTATTATGACTGATGAAGGTGGTGCTATTATAGATGCTGCTTCAATGGCCAAGCAATCCGATCTTTTAGATCGTTTTAATAGTACTGATTTCTTAAACCTGCCTTTTACAGGAGGTATGTTCAATCAAATTGCAGTAAGAGCCTTGACAATGCCTGTTCTTTTTGCGGGTGGAAAAGTTTATCCCAAAAGTGGGTTTTATTTTAGAGATGCCTTTTGGGAGGCGCCTATTGTTGGCGATTATGAAGTAGATGGTGATGTTGTGAGTGCTATATACGACAAAATTATCTTGTTTGATAAACTCAATAGACGCTATATATATTTGCAAGGTGGGTACTCACCAGATCTTGAAAATATCTTTGAGCTGACTAATGTAGGCGCTTTTGATCCCGCTAATTTAAATATGGATTGTCTTTGGATGGCTCCTCAAGCTTCTTATGATGCGTTTTTTCTTGACCAAAGAACCATTTCTGTCCTTAAAGATGATTCTGATGAATACTTTCTTCAACAATTTTGGGGTGATTTTTTAACAACTTTTGAAGCTGAATCACAAACACAATTACCGACAGGTAGCTTAAATAAAAACTCTGTTTTTGTAAATAACGGAATCTTTCCTTTTACTTACATGACAAAAGACAATGTAATCCATAGGTTTAACACGACTACTAATGGATTTGAACCTGATTATATTACAACAGCAGGCAATATAACAAATCTTGAAGTTAATGTTTATGGAACTGTTATGGCAGTAGTTATGGATGAAGGTTCAGGTTCGAAGGTGGATTTATTGGACTTACTTGATAATGGAGCATTAATAAAAAGCTATACATTTCCTGATAAAGTAATTGATGTTAAGTATAAAGAAGATTTCGATTAGATATTTAAGTATTATTAAAATAATTATAACACAAGGCTATTTCATATATGGCCTTGTGGTATAATATATGGTTTGAATAATATCTGTTGAAGAAAATAAGATGTTTTTCGAAATATTAAAACTGAAAGTGCAGCCATTTATATAAAATGTGCATGTCCTTCATAATATGTTGCTATTAGTATTATCAGTTATATCACTAAAAATGACTGGTCTATAATTGGTTTAAAGATACCGAGTAATATAGTATGTGCTTCAGTAAAAAAAATAATTAGGATGAAATTCCAGAAATTTTGTTAGCAAAGTAATCGTACGCTTTTTAAATTAACCGTATTAAAAATAGTAATAACCTGAGTTCGACCTAAGAAATTGATTTTTTTAACATAAAAAAAGCAGAATATTTAGCATATTAAAGTATTGAATTTCAATATATTAACAAAAATTCTGCTTATCGTTTCTAAAGATAAAGTTACTGAAATATTCTGTTCCATCGATGATTTTTGCCTTGTTTTTGAGGCTGCATTGCAAGAAAGACAACTTTCCACGGAAAAAAGGACCAGAAAGCGCAATTACCATTACCGTTCTGTTCCATTTAAGTGACGTGAGGACATTCAAGCACTTCTACCTTGGCTATGTTCAAAAGCACTTGCAAGGTAAGTTTCCCAACACGGTTTCCTACAATCATTTTGTTGAACTGATGCAGTACAACATACTACCATTGACCCTGACATGAAGACCTGCTGTCTGGGAGAGTGCACAGAGATATCCTTTATTGATTCCACGCCATTGCGTGCCTGCAACAACAAACGCATCACTCAAAACAAAGTATTTAAGGACATAGCCACCGTGGGCAAATCCACCATGGGCTGGTTTTATGGGTTTAAGCTCCATATCATTGTAAACGATAAGGGCGAACTACTTGATTTCATTATCACTCAAGCGAATGTAGATGACAGGACGCCTTTGAAAAAAGACAACTTTTTGGAGAAAATATTCTGCAGTCTATATGCCGATAAAGGGTACATTCCAAGGAGCTTACCAACTTGTTGCTTGACCAAGGACTCCATTTGGTAACAGGTATTAGAAACAATATGAAAAACATATTGATGACTATGAGAGATAAAATATTGCTGCGCAAACGTTCGATAATTGAAACCATAAATGACCAACTGAAAAACATTGCCCAAGCTGAGCATTCAAGACACAGGAGTTTTGGCAATTTCATTACCAATTTAGTAGCAAGCCTTATAGCTTATTCATTTCAAGAAAAGAAACCGTGCATTAAATTTGAAAAAGAAAACACCACACAATTGGCTCTTTTTTGCTAAATACTTACGTCAAACTCAGGTTAAAAAGAATATGAGTATGCATATCGCTAGACATAGTTTTGGAAATATTTCGGGTGACAAAATACCCATCCAAATGCTTCAAAAATTATATAGACACTCCTCAGTTACCACAACGATTAGATATCAAACAAACTTTATGCATAAAGATGCGGATGATGCTTTAGATAAAGTTATAAATTTTTAAACAGAAGATCAAATCAACAATATTTTGATTATACTCAATATTCTTTTTTATTCTAACTTAAACCAATCCTTAATTATCTCTTTTTCAACATTCATATTACTAATATGATCAAATTCATTTTTTGCAGCATTATAGTTATATGACTTACTCCATAGTTCGATATTATCAGCTATGAGCTTTATAGCTTCACAAATAAACTCGATTTCTTCATTTGTCATTGTAGGATGGATAGACATGCGGACCCAACCTGGTCGCTCTATTAAACAGCCTTCTAGTATCTTTTTTTCTATTGATTTTGATGTTGGCTCGTCTACATTTAGTAAATAATGTCCATAAGTTCCAGCGCAACTACAGCCCCCGCGAGTTTGAATTCCGAAGCAATCATTTAAAAGTTTTACTATTAAGTTATAATGTGCGTCTTCAATATAAAATGAAAACACACCTAATCTATCGGTATGATTTTCTGCTAGAATGCGTAAGTTCTTTATTTTTTTTAGTCGTTTAAATATAATAGCATTTAATTCATGCTCTCGATCTAGAATATTTTCAACACCCATTTTTTCTTTTAACTGAATGGAAAAAGCTACTTTAATGGCTTGTAGAAACCCTGGTGTTCCGCCATCTTCTCTTGTTTCGATATCATCAATATAATCATGGTCTCCCCAGGGGTTTGTATAACTTACTGTACCTCCTCCTGGGTTATCTGGCACTAAATTTTTATATAATTTTTTGTTAAAAATTAAAACGCCGGAAGATCCCGGTCCTCCCAAAAATTTATGTGGAGAAAAAGTAATAGCATCTAAATATTCATCCTTATTTTCTGGATGCATATTTATATTTACATAAGGTGCTGAACATGCAAAATCAACAAAACACAAGCCATTATTTTTATGCATTATTTTGGCTACTTCATGATAGTTTGTTCTTATTCCTGTAACATTTGAACAACTGGTTATAGCTGCTATTTTTATGGGACAGTCTTTATGTTTTTCTAATAGCTTTTCTAAATTAATAATACATGGCAATCCTTCAGTGTTTGATGGAATAACTTCCACCCTTGATATGGTTTCTAACCATGATGTTTGATTAGAATGGTGCTCCATGTGAGATACAAAAATAATAGGCCGCTTCTCTTCTGGAACTTGGGTGTAGTCTTTTAAATTTTCATTTATCTTTAATCCTAATATGCGTTGAAACTTATTAATTGCTCCTGTCATACCTGTACCCACAGTAATTAGAACATCGTCCTTTGAAGCGTTAACATGCATTTTTATAATGTTTCTGGCATCGTGGTAAGCCTGTGTCATAGCGGAACCTGTAACGGAAGTTTCGGTATGGGTATTTGCTACGTAAGGACCAATATCATTCACTAATTTTTCTTCAATGGGTCTGTATAGTCTACCACTAGCAGTCCAATCGGCATAAATAATTTTTTTTCTGCCATAAGGAGATTCAAAATATTGGTCTATGCCAACAATATGTTTTCTGAATTGAAGAAAGTAGCCTTCCAATTCCGATTCCTTTTTTTGTTTACTTTGTAGATACATATTTTACTATTTAATAAAAACAATCACTCCGGTAATCAGCCAGAGTGATTTCAATCAATCAAAAATCAACCGCTATCAACTTATTTTTAATACTAAAACTAAATTACGGTTGAACTCTTAAATACTTTTTAATGAAGAATTACTTTGAATCCATGAAAAAAACAGAGCAATTCTTCTAACTAAACTTCAAGAATAATTAAGTAACTAGTACTTAATTAAATTTTTAATTCGTTAAATAAGCTTTTTAATTTTTTGTCATTACTATTTTTCCTGACCTATTAAACTTTATTAAACCATAAGGAGTTAATTCATTAAGAAAAGCGAAAACTTCTTCAGTTTCACCAATTTTTTCAACAAAAACAAAATCCTTTTTTACTTCTACTATTTTAGCTTGGTGTTTATCAATTAAACTTTGAACAATGTCATTATTTACAAAATAATCGTATGAAATTTTATAAAAAGCTAATTCATTATAGATTAATTAACTCTCTTTATAATATTCAATTTCATCAGAATCTATTTGTTTTTTTCCCTCAATTATCTTCACTATGTATTCTTTTTTGAATTTAGAAATAATTATGATTTTGTATTTCCCTTGCTTTTCAAGGAGTATACTGTTAATACTTTCTATTGCTATTAGTTTTTCAGAAAAAACATTCAATATTCTCTCTAATATTCCAAAAATATTTTTTGCGTAAATAATAATTGTATGCTCTATATTTTTTTCAGCTTCATTTTTAAGAATAATACTCATCCCTAATTATATATTATTTTTTAAATTTTGAAACTCCTTTTTCTAACCAGTTATAGTAATCATCTGCATTTGGTGTATAAGCTACAGGGTCTATAAGGTTTTCTTCGTTATGATCCATCAGAACATAAAAAGGCTGTGAATTCGTTTTATATTTTATAGTTTGAAGTTCACTCCATTTTTGCCCGATATATTTTAATTTTTTATCTGATTTTAATTTAGAATCTACAACCTCACTATCTTCTAATTTGCGCTTATCATCAACGTATAAGGAAATAAGAACGACATCATTTTTTAGTTTTTCCAGAACATTTGGCTTCACCCAAACATTTTGTTCCATCTTTCTACAATTTACACAGGCATGTCCTGTAAAATCTATCATAACAGGTTTTCCAACTTTTTTAGCATATGCCAAACCTTTGTCATAATCATTAAAGGCTAAAATATTATGTGGCGGCATGAGATGTGCGCCTTCCGGAACATCATTATGATTACTCGAAGCACCAGAGCCTAATTGAGTATACCCAACACCATAAGGAGATTCACTATAATGTTGTGGTGGTGGAAATGCGCTTATTAAGTTTAACGGTGCACCCCAAAGTCCTGGAATCATATAGATGGTAAAAGATAATACGATGAGCCCCAAACTTAATCGTCCTACAGATATGTGGGTTAAAGGGGAATCATGTGGTAATTGTATTTTTCCGAAAAGATAGAATGCTAAAGCTCCGAATATGGCTATCCAAATCGCTATAAATACTTCGCGTTCTAACCAATGTAATTGTAAAACTAAATCGGCATTCGATAAGAATTTAAATGCCAGCGCTAATTCTAAAAAGCCTAAAACTACTTTTACTGTATTTAACCAACCACCAGATTTTGGCAACGAATTTAACCAGCCTGGGAAGGCTGCAAACAATGCAAATGGCAATGCTAAAGCTAAAGAGAATCCAAGCATACCAACAATTGGTCCTACTTGACTCCCTCCAGCGGCTGCTTCAACTAATAAAGTACCTACTATTGGCCCTGTACATGAAAATGATACAATAGCTAAGGCCAATGCCATAAAAAAGATGCCTATTAAGCCTCCTCTATCGGCTTGTTTATCTACTTTGTTTGCCCAAGAATTGGGTAACATGATTTCAAATGCTCCTAAAAATGATGCTGCAAATATTAATAACAATAAGAAAAATGCAATATTAAACCATACATTGGTAGATAGTGCATTTAATGCATCAGCTCCAAAAATTAAACTAACTACAGTACCTAATAGTACGTAGATTACAATAATAGATATTCCATAAATAATGGCATTTCTTATGCCTGTTGCTTTGTTTTTACTTTGCTTGGTAAAGAAACTTACCGTCATTGGTATCATGGGAAACACACAGGGTGTTAATAAGGCTGCAAAGCCTGAAAAGAAGGCTATAAAGAATATGCCCCACAGTTCTTTTTTTGATTCTCTATTTTTTGTTGGAGTTTTTGTTTTTTCATTACTAGTAGTTATTACCGCAGTAGTTTCTTCTTTTGTATTAGATGATTTATTTGAAAGAAGATTGAATTCTAAATTTACTTCTGTTGGTGGCAAACATCTCTCATCATCACAGACCATAAATTCCACAAAGCCATTGACGGTGGTTTGACCTCCTAAAACTTCTATTTTCTGTTCAAAAACAGCACTGTCTTCAAAGTATTTAATTTTCATTTCAAAAACAGGATCATCAACAGTGTGCCCTTGCTCTTCTGAAGTATTTCCAACAATGTTAAATGCGCCATCAGCATCATCAAACATAAAAGTGGTTGGAATTGGGCCATCTTCTGGTACATTCTGAGAATACAAATGCCAGCCAGATTTAATAGCCACTTTAGCTATTAATTTATATTCGGTTTCTGAAATTTTTTCTACAGAAGTTGACCATTTTACTGGTTCATTAATTTGGGCTTTAGTAAACCACGAACTCAATAAAATTATAAATAAAAGTGTATGTTTCATTTTTATTGTTTAAAAAAAGGGCTGTTGCTATCAACAGCCCTTAACAATAGCTTTCTATTTTGGTGACTAACTCAAAAATATAAACTATGGAAACAAAGTTTAAAGAAAAACTATTATGTATATTTTATCTCGAAAACTAAATCCACTTCTTTGGAGTTAAGCATTGTGTATCGTTACATGCCATATATTCAACCACAGCATTAATGCTAAAACCTGTTTCCGCCTTTAATTTAATACGTTGTTTAAATGTTGTCTTATGGCTAAAATATTTAATTTTCATCTCAAATATCGTATCACCAACTGTATGCCCTTCCTCTTCTTTAGTATTGCCTTTTTTTTTAGATAATTAGCATTACCAGAGAATGTGAAACTTGTTGGTATAGACCACCTTCTGGAACTGTTTGAGAATACAAATGCCAATCACCTTGGATAGTTGCTATGACAATTAATTCGGCTTCGGAATCTGAAATTTTATTAACACTTGTGGTCCATTTTACCGGATTGTGAATTTGGGAAAACATGTTTACACTACATGTTAGCACCAGTATAAAAATTATATTTTTCATCTTTCTATTTTATTTTTTAGGTTTAAAAACAATCTCATAAGAGTCTGCGCCTTTTAAAATGTCTGCCATTACTTTTTGAATATCTTTAACTGTAATTGATTTAATAATATTTTCAAAGTTCTTTGGGTCATTCATGCTATAACCTTCTATGTAATAATTTTTTAAAAGACTCATTTGGTAGTTATTGTAATTTTTAGCATCTACTCTTTCTTTTAAATAATTGGTTAAGGTTTTATCTAAATCATTTTGTTGAATGGTTCCGTTTTTAATCAGTTCCATCTCTCTATGTACAATACTAATTAGTTTTTCTGCTAAATCTGGATTACAGTCAAACTCTACAGAAATACTAACTTCTTGTTGTGGTCTTTTAGATAAATTAGCTTTAACACTAGCTCCATAAGTACCACCTTCTTCTTCACGTAAAGACTCCGTATAACGTAATCCTAAAATATCGCCTAAAGCCCTAACTGTATAAAAGTTTTTTATACTATATGACATATCGTTCTTAACCAAAACATTAACAGATGTTTTAGGGTCTTCCATAGCTAAAAACACATCTTTATCTATGGTTTTGCTTTGCCATTCTACTGTATTATCCTTCCAATTTTCTTTTACATTGCTTGTTGGTATGCTAGCAATGTACTTTTTCAACAAAGGCTTTAAGGCTTCTTTTGTTACATCGCCCACTATATAAAACGTAAAGTCTGCAGCATTAGCAAATCTGCTTTTATAGATGCTCTTCATTTTATCAAAAGACACGTCGGCTATAAAAGATTTATCAAACAAGCGTTGTGTTGGGTGATTATTACCATAAAGAGTTACCGTAATGCTATCACCTATTTTAGAATTAATGTCTTGAGACTTTCTGATTAAATAGTTATCTATGTTTTGCATAAGCACCTTATATCCATTTTCATCAAAACGAGGTTTTGTAAAGCGCAAATTCGCTAATTGCAACATGGTCTCTACATCTTTTGTGGTTGATGAACCAGAAATAGACTCTGTAATCCTATTAATACTTACATTTGCACTTGCTGTTTTTCCTGTAAGAACTTTTGGTAATTCGGTTGCTGAAAACTCACCCAAACCAGACATATCAATAATATTGCCCAATAATGCAGCTGAGGGTATATCCTCATCTGCAATTAAAGACATCCCGCCATCACTGACTGCTTGTAACTTAACATCGTTTTTGTTTTTATCTACAAACTTATAATGCACTTTAGCTCCATTGCTTAGTGTAAATGTTGTAGCCCCAATGCTATTATTGGTTTCTTCTGACATAATTTCACCTGCAGTAAGTGTTACTCCAGACATTAAATCTTTGGCTTCTTCTTCCTCTTCGTATGGTTGCAAAGTGGTGCTAGTTTCGGCTTCATTTATAATAGCTAATGCGTCTTCTTTAGTTAAGTTTTTATTCCCTTCTACACCAGTAACTATTAATGCTCTATTCTTTTTAGTGTATATTTTTTGAATTTGAGCCAATAAATCTGCTTGGGTTAATTGTGCAAAAAATAATTTAACAATTTCGTATTCAATCTTAATATCTGTTATTGAGGCATTTATAAGATAGTTGTCTTTGATTACATTAATAATAGCACCATGAGATCTTTCATCTAATTTAGAAATCTGGTTTTCGTAATAATTGCTAAAGTCAGCTTTAACTCTATTAATTTCTGCATTAGTAAATCCAAATTTAACAGCTCTATTTATTTCCTCTATTGCCAATTTAAATGCTGCTTGTTGCATATTTGGTTTAGGGTATACTTGAAGTCCAAAAGATTTATGATTTCTTGCTAATCTATCATCATTAAACCCTACTCTCACGTCCAAAAATGCTGCATCTGGTTGTTGAGTAATTTCCTGAAATCGTTTACCTAATATAGAATTAATCATACTATTTAAAAGATCTTCTCTTAAATCTTTTAACGTCTCGTTTTTTAATGATTTTGGATGACGGATACTAAAGGATATGCTTGAAGATGCTATTTCTTTGTCCATCCCAATATCATATAGCATGTCTTCATTATTATCAATAGTTACTTGATAACGCTCTGGTGCGTCTTTAACTGCTGGGATGGAAGAAAATTTAGCTTTAACCTTAGCTTCCATATCATCAATATTAAAATCACCAACAATTGCAATGGCCTGTAAATCTGTACGGTACCAATCATGGTAAAAATCGCGTAACGTTTTATATTCAAAATTTTCTACAATGTCCATCAAACCAATTGGCATTCTTTTGGCATATTTAGAATTATTTGCCATTGTACCTAATGTTTTTTGAAGCACACGTATATTGCCATTTTGTCTGGTACGCCATTCTTCTTTTATGACACCACGTTCTGCATCAATTTCTTCTTCGGTAAGTAATAGGTAATTAGACCAGTCTCTTAACGCTGTTAAGCCTGTTTCAATTAATTCGGGAGTAGTTGGTATGTTATTTATGTTATACACCGTTTCATCAAAACTCGTATAGGCATTAATGTCTTTTCCAAACACTAAACCGTGTTTTTGCATTTTATTTAGTAACGCCTTTCCCTTAAAGTTCTCTGTGCCATTAAAAGCCATATGCTCTAAAAAGTGAGCCAAACCTTGTTGCTCATCGTTTTCTAGAATTGACCCTACATTTTGAATGATATAGTAAGAAGCTACATCTTTGGTAACGTCTGTACTGTGTAAATAATAGGTCATCCCGTTGTCTAAAACACCTTTTTTAATGGTTTTATCTTGAGGAAGAGGTGTGTTTAAATTTATATTTTGCGCAAAAGTGTTAAAACAAAAGACACTAACTAATACATGCAATAAAAAATGTTTCATCTATTTATTTTTAATTAAAATTGTTCTGTTATATACTAAGACTGTATTTTTCTTATTTACCCCTAAAAGTTATTTGTTAAAATGTTCTTAAAAATTAGAAAAGTTCACTTTTTTAGAATAAAAATCTCATACTAAAAAGAAACTCTCTGGTTTATCGAGCTATGGTGACATACATCAATCAAAATAATCAAACTTACGTTCAGCTATATTTAAAAAGGACTGTTTATAAACAGCCCTTTTAGCAGCTTTCACAGTTTCTGACTGACTAATACCAATTTAAGTTTATAATGTCGCATATATTTCGTTTCTTTTTCATTTATATTTTTTCATAAAAATGAACCAGAACTATGACTATACTTAATTTTTATTCATCATCTAAACAAAAATAATTCAAAATATTTATACAACATTATAAAATTAAACTGGTATAACTCAAAAAACGACAACCATGAAAAACAAAGCTTAATGAAATATTTTTATAGTATCAAACAGCTCTATAAGCTTTGGGTCTGATGGGTTTGGTGCCTTAGATTCAACTATTTTACCTTCTGGATCTATAAGTATAAATCTTGGGATGCTCTTAACGCCATAAACTTGAAGAAAATCTGATAAAAAATTATTATCGGCAATTAATTGAGTACTGGTTAATTTTTTTTCAACAACCATTTTTTCCACGTTTCATAAGCTTTTCCTGTATCTGCAGAAATGTTTACAAATTTCACTTGTAAAACACTATAAATCCTACGATTGCTTAGTCATCAATTTTTCATCATTTCATCATTCTTAGTTTTTAATAGCCTAATCCTGTCATCATTATATTTTTTGATGACAAAATGATGAATATGAATGATGACGGCTTTAGCCATAGTAAATACAGCAGTTTCTTCAATCCGTCATCGATTCATCGAAATTTTTAGTTAAAAATGATTTTTGTACCGTAAAATATCTGCCTTTGGCATCTAACAAATTTATATCGCCGTCAGTCCAGATCACAAATTTCTGATAGCTATTAGAGTTGTCCTGGTTGATTAATTTCCAATCCTTTTTCAGTAATCGCCTTAATTGTATCAAATCTGTTTTTACTCGGGTCTTGTTAAGTGCCAGTAATGCATCCATTGGACATAGATGTACTTCTTCAAAATCAAATTTTTCAATGACGCTTAATAAAATACTGGCTAGTTCCTTTTCAACGCGATTGCGATTGTTCTGGACAAGTTTTACTAGTGCCTTAGTTTTTATTTGTTGTGGGATAAACCACATTCGGGTTAAGTGATTTGATGCTAGTTTCCTTTGCTTCAAATAGTGCATAAAGGCAGGGATTTCTTTAATCAGGTTTCCTAAGAATTGTATATTCTCCTTTTCTAATACTGGTATTTTTTTAACCCAAAATCGGGTTTCATTGGCATCTATCTTAATAAAGCTCTCTTCGTTATTGCTGCAAAGGATAAACTTTCCAAATAATTCGACTTCACGCTTATCCTTCCCTTTGGCTTCCAACTTATTAATATTGGTGGTACTTAGATATTTTATACGTTCCGTGAGTTCTTCCTTATTGAACAACACTTCATCAATACAGATTCCCAATCGACATTAAACTGACTGCTAAAGCTGTCATTGGTTAAATAGGTCAGGTTATTGTCAAAAATTTCCTTTAGCTATTTTAAGAAGGTGCTTTTTCCTGTGAAGCGTTCTTTCGACACTAAACATAGAATGAGTAAAACCTGGATGGGTTTTAGATATAATAGTTGAAGATAGTCCAAGCCCAATTCAAAGTGCTTTCCAAAATGTGTTCTACGAATTTTAAAGAGTATACAATACCGCCTTCTTTCGGTTGTTTTCCCAAAGGCGAATAGATATTGTAAAACCCAAGGTGCTCCTGTTTGAAATTTATATGGTTGGGAATACAGGTAAAGCCATCATATTTAGGAATCTTGCTTAAATGATCCTTTCCATGATCTTGCTTTATAGTCTCCATATTCCAATGTACTAGGATGTCATTAAAGTGACCAGCTATTGTCGAGGCTTTAACCTGTTTGTAATAGGAAGTACCTACACGTATATAGGGTATCTTTTTCATGAGATTTATTTTTAAATAAAGATTGTCCTATTGTACTTTATGACGTATGGTATATGCTAAAGTTTCCGCTTCTATATCGTGTTTTGACTTCCGTTTGTTTTGGAGTAAACATTTCACAAGTTTTGATTTCTCAAAAAAGAGCATTTTACCATTAGGTTTGGAGTGTGGTATTCTTCCTGAAGCCGTTAGTTTATAAAGATAGCTTCTTGATATGCCCGTGTAATCACAGGCTTCGTCAAATGTCAGTACTTCTTTATGACCTACTAACAGTTTTTCTAAACGATCCAATCGTTCAAGAATTAATAAATTGTCCATTTTTATTGTTTTTTAGATTTATAAAATGAACAAAAGCGCTTTTGTTTTCTCTTATGGGAGTATGGATATAAAAGTAAAGAATGTGGCTACTTAAAGAAGAAAAAAATTCAATTAGCTATTCACAAGTATTTGTAAAACAACAAATTAACCTAATTAATATCAAATTTAATGCAAAATTTATGACAAAAACTTCAGTTGATATCATTAGTTACTAAATGACATTATTTTAAATATAGAAATAATCTAGTATACTGAGTAATATTAAAGTTTATTAACAATAAAAACTTAAGAAGTTATAGAAATAGATACTTGAAAGCGCAGATTTAGATTTTGTGTTTATTTAAAATGAATAAACTGAAGTATACCAAAACAAAAGTTTACTAACTGGTATTAATAAGGTTTATCATTAAATGACATCAATTCATATTAATTAATATGACGTTTTGTAAAACATCAAAATGTTGTACCTATGTTGTACCCTTTGAAATAAAAAAGCCTTTCAATTTCTTGAAAGGCTTGCTTTTACTAGTAGCGGGAACTGGACTCGAACCAGTGACCTTCGGGTTATGAGCCCGACGAGCTACCTACTGCTCTATCCCGCGATATAATCCTAAAATGCTTTTCTTAGCTTTTAACTTTTCGGTTCATAATGCCGACCAAACCATTTCGGATTGCAAATATACAATCCTTTTTAAATCCGACAAGCATTAATTTATAAAAATTTTATTGCTCAATACTATCTGCTTGAAATGCTGTTAATTCGGTATCTAAAAATTGTATTGTAATCTGTATTGGGTTACAACAAACCTCACAATCCTCAACATATGATTGTGAATAAATAGACTTGTCTAAAAGCATTGAGATGTTTTCCCAACAATAAGGACATATAAAAAAATGTTCTATCATAATATAAAAATAAAAAAGCCATCATAAAAATGATGGCTTAAAACTAACAAATTTTGTAAAATTTAATTTACTCCTTTTCAATATCCATTGTTGCTGTTGAGTTTTGTAATTCTAAATTCATTAAAGTCGGTGGGTTTTTTCCGGAAACAGAAATATACTCTTGGTTTAAATTATTATCACTAACCATCATGGTATTTAATTTTGTAAGGTTCATAAACTCTTGAGGTAGATCGCCAGTAAATTGATTTGTTGATAATAGCAATTCTTCTAAATGTTTTAACTGAGCTATTTCAACAGGAATCTCACCTTCCATTTTATTATCCATTAAGCTTAGCTTCTTTAAGTTTGATAATGCATAAATTCGTGTTGGTATTTGGCCTGTTAAATAGTTACTTCCTACTAAAAGTTCTTTTAAATTTGTTAAGCCCATTAATGCACTTGGTATTTCACCAGAGAGTTTGTTACTATATAATTTTAATAATTCTAATTTTTTTAATTCTCCTAGCTCTGCCGGAATGTTTCCCTCAAAACCATTCATAAACAATTCTAAAGTTTTTAATTCTTTTAGAGAACCTAAGGAAGCAGGTAATGCGCCTTTTAATTTATTAAATCCTAAGTTCAAAACTTTTAAATTTGCTAAATTGCCTATTTCTTGTGGCAACTCACCATCAAGATTATTAAATTGAAGATTGATTTCAACAACTCTTTCGTTTTCTAACTTTATACCATACCATGTATCAATCGATGTGTTTAAATCCCAAGAGGAATTCCAAGATGCACCGTTTGTAGTATTATATAAAGCTATTAGTGCGTCTTTATCTGTAGATGAAACATTAGCAAATGAATATGCAGTTACGAAGAAACAAATTACTATTAGCTTTAAAGTTTTCATGTGGGTCAAATTTGGTGTTATTCTTAAGCGAATATAAACCCGAATTAGACGAATAACAATTTTTATCGATGAAATACTTTAAATTTTAACACATCTTAATCGATTAACTGCTCAATTTCAAGCTGAATAACCTCCCATTTGCCCATTAAGTTTTGTAAGTCAGTTTTCATCTTTTGGTAATTATCAAAAAAATTAAGTTTAGAGGATACTTCTTCATAATTAATTTCAAGTTCTAAATCAATTTTTTTAATATCACGCTCTAACTGATTTATTTTAGATTCTACATTACTCAATTTATTATTTAAGGACTTAATTTTTTTTTGATCTTCGTAAGATTGTTCTTTTTTAACTTTGGGAGTTTCCTTTACAACAGTTCGCTTTTCCACCTCTCGCAAACTTTCCACTTTGCGCTGATCTAAATAATAATCAATATCGCCTAAATATTCTTTTAGTTTGTGATCTTTAAACTCATAAACAAAATTGGTTAAGCCTTGTAAAAAATCACGGTCATGCGACACTAGGATTAAAGTGCCTTCAAAACGCTTTAAAGCCTCTTTCAAAACATTTTTAGATTTAATATCCAGATGGTTTGTTGGCTCATCCATAATAAGCACATTAAAGGGTTGTAACATCAATTTGGCTAATGCCAATCGGTTCCGCTCACCTCCGGATAGCACACGCACATACTTTTCAGCCTCGTCCCCTCTAAATAAAAAAGAGCCTAAAATATCTCGAACTTTACTACGGTTAGTTTCGTTAGCCGCATCAATCATAGTATCTAAAACCGTTTTATTACCATCAAGGTATTCCGCCTGATTCTGGGCAAAATAACCAATCTGCACATTGTGCCCCAATTTTAAATGACCATTATACTTAATATCACCTACGAGCATTTTTGCTAATGTTGATTTTCCTTGTCCGTTTTGCCCAACGAAAGCCGATTTACTATCGCGCTCAATAAGTAAATCAATATCCTTTAAAACTTGATTATCGCCATAGCTTTTTGATAGTTTTTCAGCTTCAACAACCACCTTTCCTGGTGTTATTGAAACCGGAAAATTAAGCGTCATTACACTATTATCATCCTCATCAACCGCAATTCTATCAATTTTATCAAGCTTTTTAATAAGTGATTGTGCCATAGTCGCTTTTGACGCTTTGGCACGAAACTTTTCTATAAGTTTTTCGGTTTGCTCAATTTGTTTTTGCTGATTTTTTTGGGATGCCAATTGCTGTGTTCTCAATTCTTCACGAAGCACCAAATACTTGGTATACGGTTTAGGGTAATCATAAATACGACCTAAAGAAATTTCAATAGTCCTGTTCGTTACATTATCCAAAAACATTTTATCGTGAGATACAATAGCCACCGCACCAGTATAATTTCTTAAAAAACCCTCTAACCAAATTATAGATTCAATATCCAAGTGGTTTGTAGGCTCATCCAAAAGTAGAATATCATTATTTTGAAGCAATAGCTTAGCCAACTCAATACGCATTCGCCATCCACCGGAAAACGTATCGGTCAATTTATCAAAATCCTGACTTTTAAAACCCAGTCCCTGTAGAATTTTTTCCGTTTCACCTTGATAGTTATAACCACCTTCAATTTCATATTGGTGTTGCAGCTCGTTTATATCAATCATTAGCTGATTATAAAACTCACTTTCATAATCGGTACGTTCAACCAATTGTTTATTAACGTCTTCCATTTTAGCTTCCAAAGCCTTAATTTCAGTAAATGCCTCGTAAGACTCCTCTAAAACCGTCCTACCTAAAATAAAATCAATATCCTGTTTTAAAAACCCTATTTTGAGTTCCTTATCAGCAGCAATCTGTCCTGTATCAGGAGCCATTTCTTTTGACAAAATTTTAAGCATTGTCGATTTTCCCGCGCCATTTTTACCTATAAGGCCTATCCTATCGCCATTACCCAATTTAAAAGTAATATCCTCAAACAAGTATTCGCCTTGAAATGAAATCGATAAATTATGAATGTTCATCATAGAAATGTAACTTTTAGCACATTACATTATTATTAAAATTGGTATTTTTGTACTGTAATTGCGCATGCAAAAGTACATTAAATTATATGTTAAAAAAAGGCTCAAAATTATATAGTATCTTTACCGGTACATGTCCAAAATGCCATGAAGAATCTATGTATGTAAACAAAAACCCGTATGTCCTTTCCGAAGCTTTAACTATGCACGAAACATGCAGTAATTGCAAGACAAAATACAAAATAGAACCCTCCTTTTTCTATGGCGCTATGTACGTAAGTTATGGTGTTGGCATAGCCTTTGCAGTAGCCAGTTTTGTTATAAGTTACTTTATTTTTAACGCTGGCCTTCATCACATTTTCATATCAATTGTGGCTACTTTAATTATTTTTATGCCAGTAATAATGCGTATTTCCAGAAATATTTGGATAAACATGTTCATGAGTTACGATAAAACTTTAGCTAGAAAAAAATAATCTTCCAAAAGTTACCCGAAAAAGTGTCGGAATAAGAGTCTATTGAGAATAATCGAAGGATTACAAGTTCTCGACAACACAAGGTCGCTGTAGGATTTTATCCAAAAAACACTATATACATTAAAGAATTCATGAACATAAATGGTTAACTGCAATTCCCTAAAACAAATCACCTTAACTTTTATTTAAGCTTTAAATCGGTTGATATCAATCTCTTTTTCTAATGGTTCATGACGCTCGATAAAGTTGTAAAGTTGTTTAGCTACATAAGGCCCAATCATAACGCCACGGGTACCAAGTCCATTTAAAACAAAAACGTTCTCATGACTTTGATGCTTTCCAACTAAAGGCCTTCTATCTTTAACTGTTGGTCTTATACCTGCTACTTGGCCAACCACTTCAAAAGAACAGTTAATAAGCTTTCTAAGTTTAATTAAAAGTGCTTCTTTAGCTTTTTCAGTTGTGGCATGGCTTAAATCTTTCCATTCATAAGTTGCACCGACATTATACAAATCGCCTCCCAACGGAATCAAGAAAATACCCGCTTTTAAAACAAAGTCAATTTTTAAATCGGGAGCATAAATTTTTAACAGCTCTCCTTTTGCAGGATTGAGAGGTAAATAATTAAAATATGGGTTTTTTCTAATTCCTGAACCTTCTGCAAAAACGATATACTTGGCAGTTATTTTTTTATAATTAACAATATGACTCTGTATTTGTAAATCATCATAAATAAATGGAACTTCGGACAACTGGTTTTTTTTTAATAAGCATGATTTATAAGCTTTGATCATGGTTTTCACATCAACCCTCCCAGTTTCTAGGACTTCTCCAAATCCCAAAGGCGCGTTTAAAGCATTATTATCATTTTTAATAATTTCAGTAGAAAGGTACCTTGAAAGCAAAAGCTTATCAGAAGCAGCAAACCAATCATTTTGTTCTTCAAGAGAAGTGAATTTTCTATATACAGGTAGTTTATAATCTAACTTTACATCTAATCTCTTCTCAATATTAGCATAAAGTGGCAGTGCTATATCTAACTGTTCTGTGCTTTTCCAGACTGCTGTAAAGCGTTTTAACACCAAAGGGTTATATAATCCTCCTGCAACTGTTGAAGATTGCTGAGACGCATCATCAAACACTAAAAATGTTTTCCCATCTGCTCTTAATTGCTCGCAAAAGCTAATGCCCGCAATGCCTATTCCTACTATAATATAATCTACTCGCATATTTAGATGCAAAGATAAGTAGAAAGCCCAGCCTTAATATGCATTCCAAAAAAATAAAATACTAAGAACGCCTTTTGTAAAAAAAAAAGTTAATTTAATTTTAAACTTGAATGTTGTTGTAGTTCAGAATATAAGCTCTTGAAAAATCTCAAAAAAAGAGATAAAAAAAAGCCCACTTAAAAAGTGAGCGTTTTATAAAAACTTTTAAAATAGTGTGACTTAATAAGTCCACATATCCAATTCAAAATCCCTGATTTTATCTTTAATTCTTTCAGATTCAAGTAATTGCATTAAAGCATTTTGAGAAACATATTCTGATATAGCTCTATCACCTTGTACATTTTCTTCTCTAAATATATACCCTTGAAAACGTCTTGCATTCAATACATGATCAAAAGAAAATGGCATAGAACTGTTTTGATTGTTAAAGGACTTCGCTTCGTGCAATACCTCTCTAGCATCTGGAAAAAACACCCAGAATAAAGCTACTAAATCTGGCTGATCATCATCAATAAAATTAACGTCTGGAGCTACAGGAGCAATACCCAACAATCTGTATTTCATTTCAGCTTGACGCTTATCAAAATACCAAAGACCCTTAATATGATACTCTTTGATATCAGCAGAAGTTATATCTCGTTTATTAATATATTCTGCAGATAATTCTTCACCTGCATTTAATTGCTCGATACCATATTCTGTAGTATCCACCATTTTTAGTGCAGATTCAATATCCTTTAAAGTTCTTTTTGTTGTAAAATAGGAATCATCATAAATGTTTTTAATTTTTCCGTTTTTTATGTTCTTCATAAGCACATCGTATAACGACCTTCTATCACTACCAATATTATTTGTGTCAATTGGATAGTAAAGTGGAAAATTAGCACGCTCATCAAGCACTATCTTTTCCCAAACCATTTTAGAGAACAGAATATCTCTATCATCAACATAACCATATTCTAAAGGCTTATCATTATCAACTGATTTTTGAGCTTCAGTTCTTACCCCAATCTCATCAGGGCTTTTAGCATTAAGTATATTGGCTTGTGCAAATAAACTTGACACTGTAAAAAAAGTAGCAACGGTTAATAAAAAACATTTTACGTTCATCTTAAATATTATTTTACATTTTAATTATTAGAGGCTATACTAATTAAGATAACCTCTAAATAATTTATTCTTAATTTGTAAGCTCTATAAAAACTGGTGATACTTTTTTAAGTATAACACTTACACCACTAGCTTTAGCTACGATATCAAATATTTGAACTCCAGATCCTCTTTTCGCTTTTCTTAAAGCACCTTTTGCTCTACTATCTAACTTATTTCCTTTAACATTTATTGTAGGCTGTCCAGGAACTTTAAATTTAAATCCTGTAACACGTAACGGTAATTCAAAATCAAAATCTTCAAATTTAGCACCAATAGTAGAAATCTCAAGACTACTACGTTGCATCTTCAATGCGCCGTCCTCACCTCTAACAGTTCCTGTTGGCTTTGGTAAATCTTTAATTCTAAAAGTTGCTTTATCGCCTACTTTACCACCACCATCTGGTAATGATGCACTTACGTTAATAGTTATTTCTCTACCTTTAACTTTGGTAGCATCCATAACATACTTGCTACCGGAAACCCTAGATAGACCTTGAGCACTAGCGTTAACTTTACTATCCGGAACACCTGCGAAAGAAATGGTCATAGGGTTTTTAACCCCTCTGTATACTACATTCATTTTATCAGCAGAAATTGTAGCTGAATTTGGTTTTGCAACGGTAGCAAATGATGACTCAACAGGAACCTCAACAGGTTCTCCATCTTGCATAAAAATTAATTTACCTTTAATTTTATGTTCACCAACATTTCCTGTTCCAACTTTAAGCTTTACTTTACCGCCTTCAATTGTAAAATCTTTATTTTCAGTTAATTTTCTGCCATCTAAAGTTAATTCAACACCATTTGGCTTAGTAGAAGAATCTGTTCGACCAAGAACAATTTCTCCATCGAAACGCTCACCATTGAAGTAAGCTGATTTAGATGTTTCCATTATCGTAGAATAATTTTTCATTGATAATTGGCTCGCTTGAGTTCCCTGTAACATTGTAGACAATATTTCAGACTCCGTTGTTTTAACGTCCGATTGGAGTTGTGTCATTTTAGTTAAAGATGCGACTAAAGGAAATCCTTTATAGTTACGATCCAACCATTCAATAGTTCCTGCACCTTTTTTAGTATCATCAGTATTAAATTTTTCTTTAACATCTTTAATAACACTTTCCATACCTTTCTGGTCTGCTAGTAAAGCAACCACACCGTCTCTAAAAGTAGCTATCTGATTTTTAAACTCTTCACCAGCTGGCTTAAGTTTGTCGCCTTTAAAAAAGTTTTCATCAAGGTAATCACCTTTATCCATACTTTCGTATTCATTCGGGTCATCAACCGTTGCGGTCATTTTACCTTTTAATTCTTCAATATAATCGTTAAAATTAGCAGACAATCTATCTAAAGATTCTGCTTTAGCTTTTAAAGGTTCATATTTTTCTGGTTGTTCTTCAGCTTTAAGTTTTAAACTCTCAACAAAATTATTATTTCGTTCTTCTGCTGACTGATTTGAATCTTCCAGTCTACTATTCATTAATCCGAAGGCTGAAAGCACTTCTTTTGACATATTTAAAGCTAGCATTGCTATAAATATTAAATACATCAGATTAATCATCTTCTGTCTTGGTGATAAATTATTTCCTGCCATGTGTAATTAGGTTTCTTTTGGTTAATTAATGTAATTTGGGATTATTTATTAACGCTCCTAATTATTTATTCATTGCAGATAACATGCCACCATATACACCATTTAATGATGATAAGTTAGACGCTAAAGATTGCATTTGTTCTTTTAATTTTGCTGCATTTTCAACAGACTCTTCATTGATTGTTTGTTGTTTGCTAGCACTATCTAGTTGTACTTTATACAAACTGTTCAATGATTCCATTTGAGCTGCTGCTAATGATAATTCCTCACCATATTTTTTTGAAGCTTCAATAGAATCCACAGTAGAAGACATATTTTTAGCAGCGCCTTCAAAACCTTTGATGCTATCTCCTAAACTAGCGATTAATTCGCCATCAATTTTTGCTTCTTTCAATAAGTTATCTAATTTTTGAGATAACAATCCTTGAGCGTCTTGATTGCCTCCTTTAGCCATAGATTGTCCTCCTGCTAATTCTGGGTATACTAAAGACCAATCCAATTCATCATCTACAGGTTCAAATGCTGATAATGCGAATATAATTGCTTCTGTTACAAGACCAATGGTTAACATAACGTTACCTGTTAATGGGCCTATTTGAAAATGAATAATTTTAAATAATGCACCAACGATTACAATTGCTGCTCCTAACCCGTAGGCCATATTCATAAATTTTTTACTTGCTTTTGACTTTGCCATAATTTTCGATTTTTAATTTTTAAGTAGGTTTTTTTACTTAAGTAGGTTAATTAATAGAATTTATTATTGTTTATTATTGATTTGGATTAAACTTATTGACCGTTTTTTGTTACTGCTGTCCCCATATAATCTTGAACGGTCCTGAAGCCTATATAACTTCTTGCAGAATCTGCATATTCATAATCCCTTGAACTTACCTGCAAAAAGTAGGCCACATCTTTCCATGAGCCTCCTCTTACAATTTTACGTTTGTTATCTGAATCGTTTACACTAGGGTTAATGCTTGAAGTATATTCATAAGATGAAGGGTCGTAAGATGCATTCACCCACTCAGAAACATTACCGGCCATATTGTATAAGTTAAAATCATTTGGGTCAAAAGATTTAGCTTCTACGGTATATAATGCCTGATCTGCTGCATAATCACCTCTTACTGGTTTAAAGTTTGCCATAAAACAACCTCTATCACTTTTTGTATAAGGGCCACCCCAAGGGTATGTAGCTGCTTGAAGACCACCTCTTGCAGAATATTCCCATTCAGCTTCAGATGGTAATCTAAAAGTATTTACCATTTGAGCACCTTTTTTAGATTTCTGATAAGAATTCTTATTGATAGTTCTCCACTCACAAAATGCTTTTGCTTGTTTCCAAGTAACCCCCACTACAGGATAATCACTGTAAGCATCATGCCAGAAATAATCGTTATGCATAGGCTCGTTGTAAGAATATGCAAAATCCCTGATCCAAACTGTTGTATCTGGATATATCTCTAACTCTTCCTTTATTATGACATCTTTCCTTCTTATACCTCTACTTCTTGCAGCCTCTTGTATATCCATATGGCTGTACTGAAACTTAAATTTTGTAACATCCCAAGTGCGTTGCCCATTGTAGGATTCCTCTAAAGGTAAATACATGGTATCCATAACCTCTGCATAATATTCATCTAGATATTCTGAAGTATCTAAAATTAAATCTACATCTTTATTTATTTTTCTTCCTTCGTAACCTGTTGGGCCTAAACCTGTATAATTATCATACATATATTTTTCGTAAACCGACATGTTTTCTGGATCTGCATCACTAAAAGCAAATTCACCAATGGTTCCTTCATCAGCTTGAGTTAAGCCTACCTCATCAGCTAAAACAGCTAATTTCATTCTTACTATTGAATCTCTTACCCAATTTACGAATTGACGATATTCACTATTTGTAATCTCAGTTGCATCCATATAAATGGCTCTAACAGTAACTGTTTTTGATGGCGCATCGTTCACACCAGCAAGATCATCGTCTGCTTTACCCATTATAAATGCACCACCAGGAATCAATTCCATACCGTAAGGTTTCTCTGGATGCCATTTTTTACCTTGAACGCCAACTAGTTCGCCTCTATCTTTTGAGCCGCAACTTGCCAACATTGCAAATAGTGTAGTTAGTAATATAAACTTCTTGATATCCATAGAAAACTTGAGGTTAATTATTTTAAGCTTCATTTTTGAGAGCGTAAACATATTTATATATTTTTAATAAAACAACTTTTTGGTTAAAAAAATAACATTTCGTCGTGAAAAAATAACACTTAAACGATGAAATTGGTATTTTAACTATACTCCGTATTTATACGCTATTCCTCTGTAGCGCTTTATACCAACGATCGGGCACCTTATTGCTACATGCATCGATATAATCTTGATGCATGCATGGTAATAACGTATGTCTTTTCAATTTATTATTAACTTCTGATAAAAAAGGAATTTCAATCCACCATCTTCCCGTTTTATTACTTTTATAAAAAATCAATTCTTCTGATTCTACAAGGGTTATATATTTTTGATAATTTTTTTCATCCGAGAAATCATCGTCTTTTACCCTATAGTTTACCCCCTCAATAAAATACCATAACATTTGAGAAACCAACATCGCTGTGAGGTCATCATTTTTTGATGGTTTATATTCATAAATCCCGAACGAAGATACCTTATTGCTTATACCGGCATAACGAGCAATAGCACAGATTTCCTTACCATCTAAACCGTTAGGCGAAAATCTTTGCCCTAAACTTACTTCCGCCCCTTTAACAGATGTTAAATCGATAGTAACAATATTCGCATCCCGTAAAACGGGCTCAACAACAGTAATATCTTTAGAAACCGTTCCCAATCGATACGATTCAAAATACAAATTGTCCATCAAATCTATTTCTTCTTGCGAATTAAAATAGGTTTGATAACCTACGGTTGCATAATTAAAAAGGTTATAAGGCTGGTCCAAAATAATTTTACCAACAAAACTATTATTTTTAATGGGCTTCGTAGAGTCTCCTAAATTAAACTTGGCATCAATATTTACAATATTTACCATAGGAATCAAAGCATCGTAAGCCCTATAATTTGCATAAGTAAGATCTTGAGACCCCCCTAAGATAATAGGGATGATATTATTTTTAACCAAAACAGTTATAGCTTCCCGCAGGGCAAAATAAGTATCGTCAACCGTTTCTCCTTTATTAATATCGCCTAAATCTGCTACAGTTGTATTCCAACTTCCTGGAAAAAGCCCATAAAAAGATTTTCTAATTTCATCAAGATGAAATTCCTCACCTACATAATTAATAGCGTTTCTATTTTCTAAAATACCAAGAATTGCAATTTTAACACCTTCTAAATCCGGGATGCCTTGTTGTTCTGAATGAATTTTAAGTTTTTTTCCAAGTGCTTGAGCGGGCAATAGCGCATTGTGTGCTAAAACCAAATCTGAAACTGGAGATAAAAAATTAAAGTTCATATATTATTTTCACTTTTTAGCTGGTGCCTTTTTTTTTGCCGGAGCTTTCTTTTTGGCGGGCGCTTTCTTTTTGACAGTGGTTTTTTTCTTTGCAACTTTTTTCTTGGGTGCATTAGCTTCAATAATCGCCTTTGCTTCATCTAAAGTCATTTCAGAAACATCGACCGTTTTAGCAAGCTCTACTTTAATTTTACCTTTTAAAACATTGTGCCTTCCCCAACGTGCCTTTTCTACGCGAATGCCTTCATCTTCCCAGTTATGGATAACTTTATCTATTTCTTTTTGAATTTTAACCTCTATCAATTCAACAATCTCATCATCAGATAAATTATCCCAATCGTATTTTTTATTCACATTAATAAACATGTTGTTCCATTTTATAAATGGTCCAAAACGCCCTTTACCCTTCTGCACTGGCAAATCCTTATACATATATATAGGCGCATCTGCTTTTTGCTTTTCTTTAATCAAAACAATAGCATCATCTAACTCCACACTTAACGGGTCAGTGCCTTTTGGTAACGACACAAAAGCATCTCCAAATTTTACATAAGGACCAAAACGCCCATTATTTACTAATATTTCCTCACCTTCATATTGACCTAGATTTTTAGGAAGCTGAAACAAATCCATCGCTTCTTCATAAGTAATACTATTTAATTGCTGGTCTGGACTTAAACTTGCGTATTGTTGTTTTTCTTCATCATCAACCGTTCCTAGTTGAACCATAGGCCCAAATTTCCCTAAACGAACACTTACACGTCTTCCTGTCTTAGGGTCTTCCCCCAAAATACGTTCACCAGATTCTCTATCGGCATTTTCTTTTACATCTTCAACTACAGGATGAAAAGCTTTATAAAACGACTTCATCATTTCAATCCAATTTTCATTTCCTTCAGCAATCTCATCAAAATCAGCTTCAACTTTGGCTGTAAAATTGTAATCTAAAATTTGTTCAAAATGGTTGACTAAAAAGTCTGTTACAATCATTCCTATATCTGTTGGAACCAATTTACCTTTATCAGAACCTACTTTTTCACTTAGCGTAACATCTTTTACACTACCAAGCTTTAAGGTTAATTGAGAATATTCTCGTTCCACACCATCAACCGTACCTTTTTCAACATAATTCCTGTTTTGGATGGTAGAAATGGTTGGTGCGTAAGTGGATGGCCGACCAATACCTAGCTCTTCCAGTTTTTTAACTAATGAAGCTTCTGTATATCGTGCTGGGGGCCTTGTGTAACGCTCTGTTGCAGTAATGTAATTATTAAGCAGTGTTTCATTAGTTTTCATTGCCGGAAGCATACCATCCTGCTCTACATCTTCATCATCAGTACCTTCTAAATAGACTTTTAAAAATCCATCAAACGTAATCACCTCACCGTTTGCTGTAAAAATTTCCTTATGCGTTGATGCACTTATTTTAACATTGGTACGCTCCAATTCAGCTTCACTCATTTGAGATGCTATGGCGCGTTTCCAAATTAAATCGTACAAACGAGCCTGGTCTCTATCTATAGTTACGGAGTGCGTAGCAAAATTTGTAGGTCGGATAGCCTCATGCGCCTCTTGGGCACCTTTCGATTTACCTTTATAATTTCGTGGTTTGCTGTATGTATTACCATAAGCATTTTTAATTTCGGCCTCTGCGCCTTTTTTAGCTTCATCAGATAAGTTTACACTATCTGTTCTCATATAAGTTATTAAACCGGCTTCATAAAGGCGTTGGGCCATCGTCATGGTTTTACTTACTGAAAAGTATAATTTACGGGATGCTTCTTGTTGTAATGTTGATGTTGTAAATGGTGCAGCAGGCGATTTTTTAGCTGGCTTTTTTTGTAAATCTGAAACCTTAAAATCTGCCTTAGCGTTTTTTTCTAAAAATTTCTGAGCTTCTGCCTTAGTTGAAAAATTCTTTGGAAGTTTAGCTTTAAACGTTTGTCCGTCCTCGTTTGAAAATTCAGCATCTATTCTGTAGGACCCCAAAGGTGTAAATTCTTGAATATCACGTTCTTTTTCAACAATTAGCCTTACTGAAACCGATTGTACACGCCCGGCAGACAAACCACCTTTTACTTTTCGCCAAAGTACGGGAGACAACTCATAACCTACAATTCTATCCAGAACACGACGTGCCTGTTGCGCATCTACCAAATCGTAATCAATACTTCTTGGATTTTCAATCGCTTTTAAAATAGCGGATTTGGTGATTTCATGAAAAACGATCCGCTTTGTTTTCTCTTTATCAAGTTTTAGGGTTTCCGCCAAATGCCAAGCAATGGCCTCACCCTCGCGATCCTCATCACTAGCCAACCAAACCATTTCGGCTTTTTTAGCCAAATCCTTAAGCTTTTTTACAACGGCTGTCTTATCTTTCGAGACCTCATATTTTGGTTTAAAGTCGCCTTCAACATTAACCCCTAATTCCTTGGAGGGCAAATCGGCAATATGCCCAAAGCTAGATTCTACTTTAAAATCTTTTCCTAGAAATTTTTCAATGGTTTTCGCCTTTGCAGGAGACTCTACAATCACTAAATTCTTCGCCATACTTCATTTTTTGAAGCTACAAATGTATATCAAAAAAAGTTTATCTGTAGCATATTATGTCATTTTCACCCTAAAACCACACATTAAAAGTTGTTCTTTTTAGCTTATGCATCAAAATAAAATTTATTCATAGCTTAAGCTATGCCTACGTTTTCTTTTTTGCTTAAATAAAAAACAATTATATTTTATTTGAGTTGTTTTAAAATGAATATGGCATTATGGATTAGCTGATTCAATTTTAAAAACAAAGCCTGTTTAAAACATTTTAAAACAGGCTTTGTCCAATCAAAATATTATTTACTCTTCCACAACCGTTCCTATTTCATCAATAGCACTTTGCTCATCAAACCCAATAACTTTTTTATATATCAAATATATTGGATGATATGCGAAAGCGGCTGTAAAAAACAGACCTATACCACATAATAGATAACCAACAATATTCGCTAATAGTGCTGAAACTACTATTAAACCAAATGAAATCAACCATTTTTTATTACCCAGTTTAAAGCTCGCTTTAACAATCTCCTTAATCGTTAAATGTGGGTTAAATGCAAAAAACACTACAAAAAACGACAATGGAACCATAGTGTATATTAAAGGAATATAGCAGAGCAATGCAGACGGAATTGCAATACCTATAGTAACCAACATAATCATAAAAATTTTTCCCAAGTAATCTTTTTTTACAAAATGGAAAAAATCCCGTGTAACAACCTGCTCGCTATTATCAATTTTTCTCATAATTCTATAAAAACCAGCATTTATAGCAATTGAAACCGCCCCTAATACAAGAGCTGCAATAATAACAACCAATACATACAAAATAGACATTCCTGCAAAAAAACTTTCAAAGCCACTCGCATCAGTATAACCAGTTTCTTGTTGCGCCAATAAAACACCCAAAAACGGAATATAAAATATAATTATTATGGGCAACATAATCAACATGGTAAAAAGAAACATTAAAAACCCCTGTAACCAAGTTTTTTTAAATAGCTCGATGGATTCACTAAAAATAATTCCAAAATCAAGGTCTTTGGCACTTTCAATCTTTTGTAATAAACTTTCAATAGTATTCATTTTCAGGTAATTTGGTTTACTAATTAATTTGCAATTATACATAAAAAATTAGTTTCTTAAAAAATATATTTTTTAGTTTTATGGCGCAACCCAAAAGGGTCGGGCTATACGCTACAAGTCCTCACTCCCAAAAGGGCGCTGTGGGCTTTCCGCTGCTATCCCTTGCGCACTCACTCAGGTACGGATTAGCATTAATCTACTCCAAAAACATATTCAGAGAAACCAAAAACTTTCTTTTTAAACACATTCAATAAAACAAAACTTTGCCTCTTAGTGTTTTTGCGACACAAAATCTTTAGAAACCTACAATAATTTTTAAGAAAACCTCTTCTCACATTTCTGTAAAAAAATGTTAATCTATTTATGATAATTTTTAATTTAGCAATCCTTTTTCAACTTTACATCCATTTATTATTGAAAAAAAAAGAACTTCAAATAACAGCAAAATAAAACTGCCACTTTGTCATAAAATATAAATAAATTGTATCTTTGCAAGCTTATTGACCGGTAGCAATATCGATGCACTTATGGAAAAAACAATAGACGAAAACAAACAAGGCAAATCTTTAGTTGTAAAACAAAAGCAAGGCAACAAACGCAAACTTTTTATTGAAAGTTACGGTTGTGCTATGAATTTTAGCGATAGTGAAATTGTTGCTTCCATTATGGCTAATCAAGGTTTTAACACAACAGATAAGCTGGAGGAAGCCGATTTAGTTTTAGTAAACACATGCTCCATACGTGATAAAGCAGAACAAACCGTTCGTAAACGCCTGCAAAAATATAATGCCGTAAAGCGTGACCATAATCCAAAAATGAAAGTAGGTGTTTTAGGGTGTATGGCAGAACGTTTAAAAACAAAATTTCTTGAAGAAGAAAAAATTGTCGACTTAGTGGTTGGACCAGATGCTTACAAAGATTTACCAAACCTATTAGCCGAAGTTGACCAAGGCAGGGATGCTATAAACGTTATTCTTTCAAAAGAAGAAACTTATGGCGATATCTCCCCAGTGCGGTTAAACACAAATGGGGTATCCGCTTTTGTTTCAATAACACGAGGTTGCGATAATATGTGTACATTTTGTGTTGTGCCATTTACGCGCGGACGCGAACGCAGCAGGGATCCACAAAGCATTATAGAAGAAGTTAATGATTTATGGAATAATGGCTATAAAGATATAACACTCCTTGGTCAAAATGTAGACAGCTACCTATGGTATGGCGGCGGATTAAAAAAAGATTTTGAAAAAGCAACCGACATGCAAAAAGCTGCATCGATCAACTTCTCCAACTTATTAGAACTTTGTGCCAAAGCACAACCAAAAATGCGGGTTCGTTTTTCAACATCCAACCCACAGGACCTAACTTTAGATGTGGTTAAAACAGTGGCTAACTATCACAATATCTGTAACCACATTCATTTACCTGTACAAAGTGGAAGCAATCGTATTCTAAAAAAAATGAATCGTTTACATACGCGCGAGGAATACATGTCATTAATTGATAAAATCAAAGAAATAATTCCCGATTGCACCATAAGTCAAGATATGATAGTCGGTTTTCCAACAGAAACCGAAGAAGATTTTCAAGATACTATATCACTTATGGAATATGTAAAATATAATTTCGGATACATGTATAAATATTCTGAGCGCCCAGGGACTTCGGCTGGCAGAAATATGGAAGATGATGTTCCTGAGGATACAAAAAAACGCAGATTACAAGATATTGTCGATTTGCAACGTATTCACAGTGAAATAAAAACCAAAGAATGGCTTGGTAAAACGGTGGAGGTTTTGATTGAAAAGGAATCAAAAAAATCAGACCAACACTGGTCTGGTCGCACACCACACAGTATTGTTTGTGTTTTCCCAAAAGAAGATTATAGAGTTGGTGATTTTGTAAATGTAAAGGTTACAGATTGCACGAGTGCTACGTTGATTGGGGAGATAGAAAACTCCTCTCCCATCCCTAACGATGGTAGTAAGTTTTAGTCAGGTAAAAAAATGAAATAAATGAGAGTTCAATATAATATTAACCTAAGTGCTTTAGCTATTTATCTAAGAGCTAAAACACTTTTAAATCGCCACTTTTGGGGCTAGGGGCTTCTATGGAATCAGTTCAAGCTATAAAACAACGTTTTGGAATTATTGGTAACACCCAATCATTAAATCGTGCTATTGAAAAGGCCATTCAAGTGGCACCAACCGATATTTCAGTTTTGGTTACTGGAGAAAGTGGTGTTGGTAAGGAGAGTGTTCCAAAAATCATCCATCAATTATCACACAGAAAGCACAATAAGTATATTGCTGTTAACTGTGGCGCCATACCAGAAGGCACTATAGATAGTGAATTATTCGGACACGAAAAAGGGGCATTTACAGGGGCGACCCAAACCCGCGAAGGCTATTTTGAAGTGGCCGATGGCGGCACTATTTTTTTGGATGAAGTTGGCGAACTACCCCTTACAACCCAGGTACGTTTACTTCGTGTTTTAGAAAATGGCGAATTTTTAAAAGTAGGCTCTAGTAAAGTACAAAAAACCGACGTACGTATTGTAGCAGCTACAAACGTAAATATGTTTGAAGCTATCGAAAAAGAAAAATTTCGTGAGGATTTATATTATAGATTAAGTACTGTAGATATTAATTTACCGCCACTTCGAGAGCGCCAGGAGGATATTCATTTACTATTTAGAAAATTTGCCAGTGATTTTGCATTAAAATATAAAATGCCAACCATAAAGTTAACGGATAATGCCATTCAAATATTACTAAAACACCGTTGGGGCGGAAATATCCGTCAGTTGCGAAATATTGCAGAGCAACTTTCAGTCTTAGAACAAAATAGAACTATTACAGCAGAAGTTTTAAGGAGCTATTTACCCGCAAACGCAGGTACCAACCTACCTGCGGTAATAAAAACACCTAAGTCTGAAAGCGATTTTAGTAGCGAACGTGAAATTCTTTATAAAGTCCTATTTGACATGAAGGCGGATTTAAATGACTTGAAAAAGTTAACTATGGAACTCATGAAAAATGGGAATATAAAAGAGGTAGAAAAGAATAATGAAAGCCTAATTCAGAAAATTTATGGTGATGATGATGATAAAGGTGATTTAGATTATGAAGACACCCTAGAAAATAAAGATATATTAGCAATTCCAGAACATAAATCTAATACTGAGGAAACTCCAATTCAAGACAAATATTACTTTGCGGAAGAAATTGAAGAAGAAGAAACACTCTCATTACATGATAAAGAATTGGAATTAATTAAAAAATCGCTAGAACGTCACAATGGAAAACGTAAATTAGCAGCTGCGGAATTGGGAATTAGCGAACGTACTTTATATAGAAAGATTAAACAGTATGACCTGTAATTAAGTTGGCCATTTTTAGTTATGAATTCTTAGCAAACACAACATAATTATGAACAAATCGTTTAAAATTAAACTTTTACGATTCCTGTAAAAACAGGAATATATTATAAAAAATGAAAAAAATAAAATTTTTAATAATCATAGTTTTATCACTAACTTTAATTGGCTGTGGTGCATACTCGTTTACAGGAGCATCAATTCCTTCTGGAACAGAAACCTATCAAGTAAATCGTTTTGAAAACACGGCACTTTTAATAGAACCTGGTTTAGAGCGCGATTTTAAATTAGCGCTCGAAGATTTAATCCAAAACCAAACAAACTTAATTTTGGTCCCATCAAAAGGTGATTTAATTTATGAAGGCGAAATTACGGAGTATCGTATTTCACCAACTACAGCCACATCAGATAACAGAGCAGCCCAAAATAGATTAACCATAACTATTAAATTAAGATTTTTCAATACGAAAAAAGTAGAAGACGATTTAGAACAAAGTTTTTCATTTTTCTATGACTACCCTGCTAGCGGACAACTTACAGGCTCACAAAAAACGACAGCACACGAGGAGATTTTTGAACGCATAACACAAGATATTTTTAATGCTACTTTAGCGAAGTGGTAATTTCAGTCACAGTAGTTTTGTTTAAATTTAAATGGTTTTGGCCTTTTTAAACTTCATCACTTAGTCCTTTGCAAAAAAAATAATTACTTTTGGTTTATCCAATGCATCTAAAAGATTTTATATACATATTACAGAACCCTCAAGCTATTTCGCATAAGCAAACTGAGGATGTAAAATCTATTATAGATAAATTTCCATATTTTCAGCCAGCACGCGCTATTCATCTTAAAGGACTTAAAGACCAAAGCAGCATTAGTTATAATCAAGAACTTAAAACTACCGCTGCGTATACAACAGACAGGAGTATTTTGTTTGATTTTATAACCTCAGACGACTTCATTCAGAATGAAATTTCAAAATTCATAAAAAAAAATACAGCGCACTTAAAAGATATTGAAATTGATATTGAAGATATTTCAGTAAACAAAAGTATGACTATTGATGATGCATTGAAACAACAAATAAAAGATACCGATGGTGTTCTAGATCCCACACTATTTCAACCTAAAGATAAGCACTTTAAAAAAAATCGAAATTTTGCTTTGGATGAATCTGAAATCATTGAAAAAGCAACCCCTAAAGATAAAATCCAAGACGCTTCGACAGCAGAAGTATTAAATCTTGGCAAACCTCTTCAATTTGATAAAAAAGAAACACACTCTTTTAATGAATGGTTAAAACTAACACATTTCAAACCTATTACCAGGAAAAAAAAACAAGGAGAGCCTCAGGTTGAAATTAGCACCACTGAAGATTTAAATAAAAAGAAAAAATTTAAGCTCATTGATAAATTTATTTCTGAAAACCCTAAAATAAGTCCTGTAAAAAATAGCCCTTTGAAAGGTAATTTAGCAAAAGCGCAAATGATTCAATCGGAGTCTTTAATGACAGAGACTTTAGCACGGATTTATGTGGAACAAAAAAACTACAAAAAAGCAATTCAATCTTATAAAATTTTAAGTTTGAAATATCCAGAAAAAAGTAGTTTCTTTGCAAACCAAATTAGAGCTGTAGAGCAATTACAAGAACAAAATAATATAGAATAATGAGTACGTTTACAATATTTTTAATCCTTATAGTAGTCGTAGCATTTTTACTAATCGTAGTAATCATGGTACAAAACCCTAAAGGCGGCGGTTTATCATCATCTTTTGGAGGCGGTGGTACACAACAATTAGGTGGTGTAAAAAAAACCACAGACTTTTTAGACAAAAGCACATGGACATTAGCAACATTATTGTTAGTGTTGATTCTAGTATCAAACGTTGCTATTGACAGAGGTTCAGCTGGTGTAGAATCCAAAGCTCTAGATCCTGATGCTCAAATTACACAACCATTACCTGAAGCAACGCCATTACCTTCCACAAATAACACAGCAACTCCAGAGGGTTCGGCCGATGAATAATATATAAAAAAAAGATAAAAAAATGCCAACTATAATAGTTGGCATTTTTTGTTTATGAAAGTTTGTCAGGTATTAAGTCATGGCACATTTTTAGCACATGAGTTATATATTATAATAAACTAATAAAATTAAAAAATATAACAATGGCATTAAACATTAAACCATTAGCAGATAGAGTTCTTATAGAGCCAGCTGCTGCTGAAACCAAAACAGCATCAGGAATTATTATTCCAGATAACGCTAAAGAAAAACCACAAAAAGGAACTGTTGTAGCTGCAGGAAAAGGCACAAAAGACGAGCCTATTACAGTACAAGTTGGCGACACTGTTTTATATGGTAAATACGCAGGAACTGATTTAAAACTCGAAGGTACAGATTATTTAATCATGCGTGAGAGTGATATATTGGCAATAATATAACTATTGCTTTTCCATTTTCGCAAATGCGAAAATCTCATCAAACAAAAACAGAATAATTTTAAATAGTTTCCCGTTTTTTGGGAATAAAAAACAAAACATATTATGGCAAAGAATATAAAATTTGATATTGATGCACGCGACGGGCTAAAACGTGGTGTAGATGCATTAGCAAACGCAGTAAAAGTAACTTTAGGACCTAAAGGACGTAACGTAATTATTAGTAAATCATTTGGCGCACCTCAAGTTACTAAAGATGGTGTTACAGTAGCTAAAGAAATTGAATTAGCAGATGAGCACGAAAATATGGGTGCCCAAATGGTAAAGGAAGTAGCTAGTAAAACCAATGATTTAGCTGGTGACGGAACAACTACAGCTACCGTATTGGCTCAAGCCATTGTAAAAGAAGGTCTGAAAAATGTAGCTTCTGGCGCTAATCCAATGGATTTAAAACGCGGTATTGATAAAGCTGTTGAAGCCATTACTAAAGACCTTGAAAAACAAACTCAAAAAGTTGGAAATTCTTCTGAGAAAATAAAACAAGTGGCATCTATCTCCGCTAATAACGATGATACTATTGGCGAGTTGATTGCTAAAGCTTTTGGTAAAGTTGGAAAAGAAGGAGTTATTACTGTTGAAGAAGCAAAAGGTATGGAGACATACGTTGATGTTGTTGAAGGTATGCAGTTTGACAGAGGGTACTTATCCCCTTATTTTGTTACTGATGCAGACAAAATGATTGCGGATTTAGAAAACCCATACATTCTATTATTTGATAAAAAGATTTCAAACTTACAAGAAATTCTTCCAATATTAGAGCCCGTTGCACAATCTGGTCGTCCGTTATTAATTATTGCTGAAGATGTTGATGGTCAGGCCTTAGCTACTTTAGTAGTCAACAAATTAAGAGGTGGATTAAAAATTGCCGCTGTTAAAGCGCCAGGTTTTGGAGACAGACGCAAGGCGATGTTAGAGGATATTGCCATTTTAACTGGAGGAACAGTAATTTCCGAAGAACGAGGTTTTACTTTAGAGAATGCAGATTTAAGCATGTTAGGTTCTGCTGAAACAGTAACCGTAGATAAAGATAATACAACGATTGTAAATGGTTCTGGTGACGCTAAAAATATTAAAGCACGTGTTAACCAAATCAAATCTCAAATTGAAACTACAACGTCAGATTATGATAAGGAAAAACTACAAGAGCGCTTAGCTAAGTTAGCTGGCGGTGTTGCTGTACTTTATGTTGGTGCTGCAAGTGAAGTGGAGATGAAAGAAAAGAAAGATCGTGTTGATGATGCTTTGCATGCTACGAGAGCTGCTGTAGAAGAAGGTATTGTTGCCGGTGGCGGTGTCGCTTTAGTAAGAGCAAAATCGGTTTTATCAAAAATTACTACTGATAATTTAGATGAAACTACTGGCGTTCAAATCGTAAACAAAGCTATTGAAGCGCCATTGAGAACTATTGTAGAAAATGCAGGTGGTGAAGGCTCTGTAGTAATCAATAAAGTATTAGAAGGTAAAAAAGATTTTGGTTATGATGCTAAATCTGAACAATATGTAGATATGCTTAAGGCTGGTATTATCGATCCTAAAAAAGTAACACGTATTGCTTTAGAAAATGCAGCATCAGTTGCTGGAATGATCCTTACAACAGAATGTGCTTTAATCGACATTAAAGAAGCTGATGCTGGTCAGGGTCACCCTCCAATGGGTGGCGGTATGCCAGGCATGATGTAATCAAAATTTTAGATACATAAATTATATTAGAAAACGCTTCCTAGATTGGGAAGCGTTTTTTTTACACTAACTCGACTTACATTATGACAAAATTAACGCATCAATAATTCAAAATAATCAAATAAAAGCTTACCTTATTGAAAGGCAATTATTAAAGATTTATTATATTTTTGCGAGATCTATTTTTTAACCAACTTAAAACCAATACATTGAAATAATAATACCATAAGTGGTACTCACACATCGTAAGGAAAAACATAGAAATGCCCGTATTCGGTCATGCAGGATACCCTATTGTATTATTTCCAACAACATCAGACCGTTATTATGAGTGCAAGGATTTTAAACTTATTGAATCGGTTAGATGGTTTGTTGAGGAAGGTTTGGTGTAAATTTATTGTCCAGATAGTATTAACAAGTTAAGTTGGTATAATAAAAATATTCATCCTGCAGACGGTGTGAAAAATCATATTTGGTATGATACATTTATTTTAAATGAGGTGGTTAATCCAATTTGCCATAAAAAAGACCTATCAAAATTAGCTATTGCTGGTGTAAGCTTTGGTAGGTATCAAGTAATAAGTTTCTCGTTTAAACATCCTGAAAAAGTTAGCCATATGTTTAGTTAAAGTGGTTCATTTGATATTAAATCCTTTTTAGATGGATATTATGACGACAATGTTTTTTTCAATAACCTTATAGATTTTTTACCCGATGCTAATCTCCCAGACCCTATGGAATATAAAAATTATTCTTGGTGTTGACGAATGGGATATTTGCTTGGAATCCAATCAGAAATCAGCTAAAATCTTGAATTATAAAATATCCCTTTTTGGTTTGACGAACGTAAATGGGCAGAACACGATTGGACAATATCCAGTCAAATGTTCCCACATTATTTATATAAAACATCACTAGTGTCCACTAAAAGCTAAACAAAGTTATTTTAAATCACTGTAAATATGTGCTTTAAGTTTCATTTTGAAGCGTGATGATTTGAAATGAATATTATATTCGTAATTCAAAATTACGAAAATGAATTAAGGCAAATATGTGTTTTCTCAATTGGTTAAATTGCTTCCACAAGGAGTTTTTAATAGAATAACAGAATTATCAAGGAAACAAATCCGTTAAGTATTTTACTTGTTGGAATCAATTATTATGTATGATTTTTGGACAACTTTCTGCCAGAGAAAGTTTGAGAGATTTGATAACTACCATAGAGGCTCATCAATCAAAATCATATCATTTGGGATTTGGAAAAAGTATAACTCGCAGTAACTTATCAAAGGCAAATGAAAAACATAATTATAAAATATTTGAAGAGTTGGCTAATCATTTAATTGGCATTGCACAATTGAAAAGCAGTAAAGATATTTTTGATATAAAAGGCTATATTTATGCTTTTGATTCTTTAACAGTTGATCTTTGTTTAAGTGTGTTTGTTGGGCTCATTTTCGTAAAACCAAAGCAGATATAAAGCTACATACACTTTTTGATATCAACACTCAAACCCAGTATTAATAGATATCACAAAGGCAAACTTACACGATGTAAACACAATGGATGTTATCGATTATGAACCATTAGCTTATTATATTTTCGATAGAGCTTATGTAGATTATAAGCGTCTTTATCGAATTACAAAAGTGAAATCTTATTTTGTAGTTAGAGCAAAATCTAATATTAAATTCAATAGAATGTATTCAAATACTGTAGATAAAACTACAGGAATTAAATATGACCAAATTGGAAAAATTGAAGGATTTTACACCTCTAAAGAATATCCTAAAAAATACGGAAAGCAAAAATTTGTGGATAAAGAAAATGGAAAAATATTAGTGTTTTAAACAAACAACTTTGAATTATCAGCAAACGATATTGCATTGCTTTACAAACAAAGACGGCAAGTGGAATTGTTCTTCAAATGGATAAAAACACTTAAAAGTAAAGACTTTTCTGGGGCAGAACAAAAAATGCTGTTAGCAAACAAATTAATATCGCAATAATTACATATTGCTTAATTTCTATAATTGCAAAATATTTAAAAATCAATCGCTCGATATATAGAATCATACAAATTTTATCAGCATCAGTACTTGATAAAACACATGCAAATGAATTACTTATGAAATCAGATTATAATAATGTTAAAGAACTAAATACAAATTAACTGGTTTTCAATTTGTTTTAAGTGAACACAAGTGATATAAGGTATTAATCCCTCAACCATAAAGCGAATATATAAACCCCATTTACCTATACCTTTACCTTTACCAAATCGCAGATGGTAATATGGTAAATATTCGATAATAAGTTCCTGTTCTCCATGGTCTATGGCGATAATTATTAAATCACTCAAACCTTCTTCAGCTAATTTTTGCATCGATTTATCAATAGCCCATTCGCCATATTGTGCTAAAGGGTTAAATAAGTTTTAACAATCTTGAAGATACAAAACAGGATATTTTTTATCCGTTTTGTAATAATCATGTGGTAAAAGTACCGAAATTCTTCAAATGACATTTAAGTGTGGTACTTCGTAAGCCTCCTTTATAACTTCAATAATAAGTTGAAACTCTGTCATTATCATTATCAAAAATTTAGATAACGAAAATACAGATTTAAGTAGTTATATGCTATAAAATAGAACACTATAAAACAATCCTCATTTTAATTTACTGTGAAAGCGTTTAATTAAACCAAACCGCATAACGTTTTCTCCGTAACTCCAAAGCTAAAGCTTCTTCCATTTTTAAAGCATCTGCTCTAGAAAGGATAGGGTCGATATGATTGTATAGACTAGGTCTTAAATACGCCCCATATTTCTCCACAATATTAGAAGACAACTTATATCCTTTCTTATTTCTGTACCCAGTTTTATGCTGAATAAATCGTTCTTTGGGCGTTTTGCTTGTCATACCAACATACAGGCATTCTAAGGTGCCATTAAATTGCGGATTTGCTGCCCTAAACTTAGCATTTTCTGTAAATACCCGCTTAGACAATTCTATAACATATATTCGATAATGTGCTTTTGGCATTTTAAAAAAAAATTATTGATTTTAATTTTCATGCTCTTCTTTTACAGCCTCATCACGATATTTACAACACGGGTGAACAGATGCGTATGCCTCATCTGTTGCCTTTATATATTTAGTATCGTGCCCTGCTGCTAACACTTGTTTTTCTATAGTTCCTAAATCGGTTTTACGACTATCATAAATTAATTTTAATTCATGAGTTTCAACATTCCATGTCGCAAATTTTACACCTTTAGTATTTAAACATGCTTTTTCAATCCGTGCTTTACACATGCCACAAACACCATCTACATCCATGGATGCTTTTGCATTTTTATTTTGGGCGAATGTTAAAATTCCGGTAAGCATTAAAGCTATAGCTAATAGTTTTTTCATGATTTTTTTTATTTTTTTATTACCTTAAAAAAAAGGGTTTTTTGATTATTATCAATTGTTTGTCAGGTCGAGCGCAGAGAAAACCTACTAAAACCTCTCTAATGCGCATAAGGAGACAAGTAATTTATTTTATTTTAAACCGAAAACCGGCATAATACATACTTCCAAAAATGGGACCATATACAAACGTACTATCAAAATTCGCCCCAAAGGAGGCATCGGCTCCTAAAATCGGATTAGGCTGCCTCAGATTGGTAATATTTTCGCCTCCTAAATAGACTTCAAATTTAGGAGAAAAAACTTTGGTTATTTGAGTGCTTAAAGTCCCCACAGATGGTGTACGTTTTGGTAATTGGTATTGCGCTGGATTACTTGTTGTATTAGCATAACGCTGATCGCTTAACCAATTAAAAGTGACATCGAACCTCCAATAACCTAGTTGCCCTTCTCCTTGATTTGATATATATCCTACATTCGCAAAAAAACGATGCTTTGGGGTTAATGGCCTTTCTAGTCTCCCTGAGTTATAATCGGTTTTTACGTCGTAATATTTATATGCTAGTCGCAAGTCAAAATATTCAAAAAAATTATAATTTAATTCTGCTTGAAAACTGTTGGCAAAACTTTTACCATCAAGATTATAAAAATTAATTTCCGTAGGTGTTTCCCAGTCTACCACCACTTGGTTTTTAAAATCGGTTTTATAATAATCTAAAGTAAGGTCTGCTTTCCGTCCAAAAAGGTTAAAACCCTGTAAATAGGAAACGCCGTAATTCCATGCTATTTCGGGATTTAAACCGTAAGCCCCACCAAGCATACCCGAAAGAGAGAAATCCATTAACTTAATAACTCTTGATGTTGAAAATAATTGTTGATTTTCAGTAAAAATATTAGCACTTCGTTTCCCTCTTCCAAACGATGCTCTAAAAGCCGATTTACTCCAGGGCGAATACCTTGCATGAACCCTTGGCGTTATAAAATTTCCCAATACATTATGATGATCCACACGCACACCTGCTGTAAGATTAAACAATTCTAAATTATTAAAACTATACTCAAAAAAAGCGCCTACTGATTTTTCAGTTCTCTCGTAATCTGTGGCATTTACTAATTCATCATAATGGTCATAAGTAAAATTTATTCCTGTTTTTATTTTATGTCTGGAATCGCTTATTATGGAGTTGTAAACAGCATTTGTGTAAAGACTATTATGACTAATCTTATATTGATTCAAGCCAAAATAAGAGTCTTGTTTATGACTACTAAACGCCATTTGCACACCAAGGCTTTGCCAAGGAATTTCTGGGTTTATATAACCGAATTTAGCTGAAACCTCGTAACGCCTTGTATCTATCTCACTGCCCCACTTATTAGTCTTAAATCGATCTGTTTCAGGCCTAAAACCCAATTCCCCACTTTGCTTTTCATCATTTAAAAATTTCAAATTAATAAAACTTACAAACCCTTGTTTGGTATCAATATACTGCCAACGGTTCATTATATTTATTTGGCTGAATATTGGCATATCCAAAAATCCGTCATCATTAACATCATGTTCTTCATGATGCGTATTTCCATGAATATACAATCCTGTGTACCACTTGTTATTCACTTTAGCATTTATGTGCGTATTAATTTCCATCCGCTCACTAGTTGCGCCGTATACGTTTAGAAATAACTTATCATCAGTTAATGGTTTTACCAGTTCAGCATTTATCTGTCCAGCAATACTTTCAAAACCGTTAACCACACTTCCCGCACCTTTTGTAATCTGAATACTTTCCACCCACGTACCGGGAATAAAACTTAATCCATAAGCTTGTGATGCACCTCGGATAGACGGAATATTTTCCGTAGCAACTAAAATATAAGGTGTAGTTAACCCTAACATTTTTATTTGGCGTGTTCCCGTAATCGCATCGGCAAAATTAACATCAATAGAGGGGTTGGTTTCGAAACTTTCAGACAGGTTACAACACGCCGCTTTTAATAATTCATCACTACTCACATTTATTAAATTTGCTGCTTTAATGTATGACCTTGAAGTTGTTTGTTTTCTGGATTTCAAGGTAATAGCATCTAAACTATCAGTGGGTTTCAACCAGTATTTTATCTTTTTAGGAGTTGTAATAGTTAGCGTATCCGTTTTAAAACCAACGTAGCTAATTATTAATTTCCTGTATTCTGGTTTGTACAATAGTGTAAAATCCCCATCAATATTAGTTACTGTTCCAACTTCAGTATTCAACCAATATACATTGGCTCCGGCCAAACCGATGTCTTGGTTTTTATTATTTACCTCTAATATTTTTCCAGAAACACTTTCCTGAGACAACGTATACATTGGAAGCATAAATAATATATATACAATATATTTCATTTTTTTTAATTTTCTTTTGGGCGTTACCCACAAGGGGTCGGGCTTTCACTACTCGCTCCTCCTAAGGTCGGGAGCTCAAACATGCCGTTCAATCACTAACGCAAAGGCTAACTCCAGTTATATTAGTTAGATATTAGCATAATTACGGCCATAAAAATCATGATGCTATTTTCAATAAAAGTAGCTTTAGTCATAGGGAGCTTTAGCGCCGTTCCTAAACACGCACACTGTATCGATTTTTTATCCATCAGCGTTTTAGTTACACCAATAGTGGTAATACCTAAAATAACAAGTGTTACAATTAAAGCGATTGTAATTTGAAACCGCATTAAAAACATAAGCCCAAGAGCGACTTCTAAAAAGGGATATATCCAACCATAAGCAGGAACTATTTTAGCAAAGGGATCGTACATTTTAAACGACTCTGGAAAACCTTTTAAATCCAATAATTTAAAAAAACTGAAAACAATATAAAACAAGCCCATAAAATCAAGCATAAATCCATTGGCATCCCAAGGGTTTTTATTGATTAAAATTGAAGCTATGATGATGTAGCCAAATATTAAAAATAATGGGAAAAGCTGCTTCAATTCCAAATTTTCTGCTTCAATGGGTATTGAGGTTGAATTGATAACACTCCGTTCTTTCTTTTTTGAAATTAAATACTTATCTGAAAGTGTGCTTTGTAATGTTTCAGTTAAAACGTGTTTATTCATTTCAATAATAGCTTCAGATGTTTCTAAACTAACCAAAGCATGTTTAACTTCCGATAGCGCATTAAGTTTGCTTTCTATATAAGTTCTGCATCCGTTACAGGTCATGCCTGTAACTATATATGTATGTATCATTTTGAAATTTTATTTAATAATAATTAGTTTATCATTCCTGCGAAAGGAGTAGTATAAAGTTTACTCACTGAGTAATGTGAGGCGCCTGCCTTAACAGGAAAAAATTATCAAATAATAAAAATCTGATCTAAAACCTGAATATCGGCGACCAAATTAGGGGGAGAATAATCCTTATGGGGAATGGTTTGTTTTGGTAAACTTTCAAAAACATTAACATATGAACAAAAAAATGCTGTAATTAATTGCTGCTGCTCAAAATCTAAATCTTCAAACGATACGACAGTTAATTCATCTTGGCCCTCAACAATATCAACTTCATCTTTACAACATGTTTTCTTTAAAAGCAGCTCCATGTTTTCCATATCACATTTTTTGGCTTCAACAAAAAAGGAGACATCAACTAAAACATCACCACAGTAATGCTTTTCAATAGTAAAAGATACTGTTGAAAATAATACGATAAAAGCGAGGCTTATCGAAAATGTTTTATGTAACAAAGTTTTTAACACCATACAAAAATACAAAATCTCATTTTAAACATTTCAGCTTTATGGGATGATTAACGCTTAGCTTTTTAAATTATTATAGTAAAATGCTGGAATTAAAAGGATTAAAAGTATAGGTTGAATCAAAAATCGTCGGATATTAAAAAACATATAATAATCTTCCTGCCTCGGGTTTACTACAAAATATAAATAGAGAATCATAAATACCATAAAGGCAATAGCATAAATTAATAGTGAAAACTTAATGATGCTCTTATCTTTAAAAACCACATTTAAAATAGCTAACGAAATTATGGTGTTTAGTACAAAACGCAAAATGGTAAAGCTTACTAGTTTTGCGATTTCCTGCCGCGGACTATCAATATATAAATAATCATTTTTAAAAAAGGTTAAGTAAGGGTCGTAAAATAAAACATCTTCATAAAAACGAATAAGAATTAATATTAAAACTAAAATAGAAAGCCATATGTACTTTATACTTTTATGCATGTGTCTTGTTTAATTTTGAAAAACGATTCACCCAAAAAACCCATAGTATAAATACCATCCCGTAAATTATTCCTGGAAAAATTACGGTGTGCAAAACATCCTCATACTCGGGGAAGTGATAAATACCAATTGTTAATAATACGATTCGAATCAAATTGATAACATAAATCAAAACACTACCTGAAAATATATATAAAAAAGTCGTTTTTAATTGTCCTGAAAACGCAATTATAAATGATAGAAATAGGATAATGACACTAATTCCATTACAACCTTCAATAATTCGAGCAAGAAACCGGCCATTTAATATGACTTTTATTGAGGGCTCATCAGTATGCGATATTAATTGTGCTTGGTAACCAAATGTATTTAGTAGGGCTTCCGTTTGAATGGCCACTCGATTTGTAAAATAATCTGGATAAAATCTTGAGCCGTCGGAATATTGTAAATACAATTTATAAATTATGGAAAAAACAATATAAACCACCAAAAATGTAAGGATGAATCTTATTACCGACTTGTATTTTATAAATAGAGATTTCAAATAATATCTATAATTGAATATCTAAATTACACCTTTTTAAATACTTTTACCAAAACTTTTTTTTATATATGCCTTTTGAAAACTTAAAACCACAAATAGAAACTATTATTTCAAATACTGAAAAAACAGTTGATGAACGCCTTTTAAGTATTTGTGAATTTCTTGAAACTCATATTGAGTATTACAATTGGGTTGGTTTTTATTTTAGAAATGCAGATCAAGAAGAATTACTTTTAGGACCTTACGTTGGCGAACCTACCGACCATACCGTTATTCCTTTCGGAAAAGGTATATGCGGACAAGTAGCGGTTAGTAATCAAAATTTTGTAGTCCCAGATGTGGCTGCTCAAGACAATTATATTGCGTGCAGCATAACGGTGAAAGCTGAAATTGTAGTACCTATTTTTGTGCATGGCAAAAATATCGGACAGATTGATATCGATTCAAATTCACTAAATCCTTTTACTAAAGCTGATGAACGTTTTTTAGAGTTTGTAAACAAGAAAATTTCTGAAATACTTTGATGAAAATCCTAATTTTTTTAAACCTAAATCCCCATAGCTTTTTTTTAAGACATCAATATTTTAAAATTTACTTTTGTTTTTTTTAATTTGGATTAACTGTTAACAACTTCCCTTTTTAGTTAAAAAACACCTTCTTTTTTTAGAATTCCGAACGTTATTTTTCTAAAAGGAATAACTATTTTTGCAATTATTTTAAAGTTTAAACTAAACGTATTTATATTTCTTTAAAGAACATAACAAAATGAGTAACGAAAAAACTATTAAATCCGCATTAATATCTGTTTTTAGTAAAGACGGTTTAGAACCTATTGTAAAAGAACTTGACAAACAAGGTGTAACTCTTTATTCTACTGGTGGCACAGAAAAATTCATTAAAGATTTAGGCATAAACGTTGTTCCTGTTGAGGATGTAACCTCATACCCTTCTATACTTGGTGGGCGCGTAAAAACGTTACATCCAAAAGTATTTGGTGGTATTTTAAATAGACAAAACCACGATGGTGATGTAGCTGAATTGGCGGAATATAATATTCCACAAATTGATGTGGTTATTGTTGATTTGTATCCGTTTGAAAAAACAGTGGCTTTAGGAGCTAGCAATCAAAATATTATTGAAAAAATTGATATTGGCGGAATTTCTTTAATTAGGGCTGCTGCTAAAAATTATGCGGACGTAATTTGTGTGTCCTCAGTAAATGATTATGCTGAGTTTTTAGAATTAATTGCTGAAAATAATGGTATTATTTCTGAAGAAAACAGAAAACGTTTTGCGGCTAAAGCTTTTAATATATCATCGCATTACGATACAGCTATTTTTAACTACTTCAACAAAAACCATGATGAAACTGTTTTAAAAATTAGCGAAACTAACGGTAAAGTTTTACGTTATGGAGAGAATCCACACCAAAAAGGATTCTTCTTTGGTAATTTTGATGAGTTATTCACAAAACTTCACGGTAAAGAGTTAAGCTATAATAACCTTCTAGATGTTGATGCAGCTGTAAATTTAATGAACGAATTTAAAAACGATGCACCAACTTTTGCGGTACTAAAGCATAATAATGCATGTGGTTTAGCGCAACGCGACACCTTACACCAAGCTTATATAGATGCCTTAGCTGGCGATTCTGTTTCAGCTTTTGGCGGTGTTTTAATATGTAATAAAAAAATGGATGTAGCTACTGCCGAAGAAATACATAAATTATTTTGCGAAGTCGTTATCGCACCTTCTTTTTCCGCAGAAGCTCTAAAGGTTCTAAAAGGTAAAAAAAATAGAATTTTATTAGAAATCCATGACATTGAGATGCCAGAAACAAATTTAAGAAGTTGTTTAAATGGTATTTTAGTTCAAGATAGAAATCATATAACAGATACGGTTGAAGGTTTAAAAAACGTAACGAATACAGTACCAACCCAAGCTCAAATTGAGGATTTAATATTTGCATCTAAAATCTGCAAGCACACCAAATCAAACACTATTGTTTTAGCCAAAAACAAACAATTGTGCGCTAGTGGAACAGGACAAACCAGTCGTGTTGATGCTTTGGAACAAGCCATTCATAAAGCGGGAACTTTTAAATTTGATTTAAAGGGTGCGGTTATGGCTAGCGATGCTTTTTTTCCTTTTCCAGATTGCGTGGAAATTGCTAAAAATGCAGGAATTGCAGCCGTAATTCAACCAGGTGGTTCTATAAAAGACCAACTAAGTATTGATTATTGTAACAACAACAATATTGCAATGGTTATGACGGGAACACGCCATTTTAAACACTAATACTCACCATCTATATTATTTATATTTAAGAGCACTTTACTAGTGCTCTTTTCTTTTTTCAGAAAAAACCAAGCGTATTAATTCAATAACATCAAAAAATAATATATGAGTAATGAGAAATAAAGTCAATATTAATAACTTTTAAACTGAATAAATCTCAAATATAAATCGACTAAACGCATATTAATAGGATAAAATACATATATTTGCAGAGGCGATAGAATTATTAATCAGTTTGAAATAAAGTCAAATATTGGATTTTTTGAATATGTTTTTTTATAAAATTTATTTTTAACTAACCCTACTAAACACCCAATTATTTCTTTACTTTTTATTACTTTTACTGCCATTCAATAATAACCTCATAAATACCTTTTTAATATATGGGATTTTTTGATTTCTTAACAGAAGAAATTGCAATAGATTTAGGTACTGCAAATACACTTATTATACACAACGATAAAGTTGTTGTTGACGCCCCATCTATCGTTGCTCGCGACAGGATTTCTGGCAAAATAATTGCCGTTGGTCAAGAAGCGAGTTTAATGCAAGGAAAAACCCATGAAAATATCAAAACCATTAGACCGCTTAAGGATGGCGTAATTGCAGATTTTGATGCTTCTGAACAAATGATAAGTATGTTTATTAAAAACATACCTGCATTAAAAAAGAAATTTTTTACCCCTGCATTGCGAATGGTTATCTGCATTCCTTCTGGTATTACAGAAGTAGAGATGCGTGCAGTAAAGGAAAGTGCGGAACGCGTAAATGGTAAGGAAGTGTATTTAATTCACGAACCTATGGCTGCGGCTATTGGTATTGGTGTTGATATTATGCAGCCGAAAGGAAACATGGTGGTGGATATAGGTGGCGGTACTACCGAAATTGCTGTTATCGCTTTAGGTGGTATTGTTTGTGATAAATCTGTTAAAATTGCAGGTGATGTCTTTACCAATGATATTGTGTATTACATGCGAACCCAACATAATCTATATGTTGGAGAGCGTACTGCTGAAAAAATAAAAATACAGATTGGTGCTGCCACAGAAGATTTAGAGTTACCCCCAGAGGATATGAGCGTTCAAGGACGTGATTTGTTAACAGGAAAACCTAAACAAGTGTCTATTTCATACAGAGAAATTGCCAAAGCTTTAGATAAATCTATTCTTCGTATTGAAGATGCGGTTATGGAAACGTTATCGCAAACACCTCCAGAATTAGCTGCCGATATTTATAATACAGGCATCTATTTAGCTGGTGGTGGATCTATGTTACGTGGTTTAGATAAACGTTTATCCCAAAAAACAGATTTACCCGTTTATATTGCTGAAGACCCTTTAAGAGCCGTAGTAAGAGGTACGGGTATTACACTTAAAAATTTACCTAAATACAAAAGTGTACTTATAAAATAAGGCTTTTAACTGGTATAACCCATGCAACAGATTATTAATTTTATAATAAGAAACAAAAACCTTTTGTTATTCTTGTTGCTGTTTGGTTTTGCACTTTTATTCACCATACAATCACATTCCTATCATAAAAGCAAATTTGTTAATTCAGCTAACTTTTTAACAGGAGGTGTTTATAATACCACGAGTAATATAAATAATTATTTCGATTTAAAATCTCAAAACCAGCTGCTTTCAGAAGAGAATAAAAAATTACGTTCACTCCTAAATAACAATACTATAAATATAGACTCTACCTTTATTGATAGCCTTACTTTTGGAACTTCATATCGGTTTTTCAATGCTAATATTATAAAAAACAGCTACGCTTTAACAAATAATGTTTTAACATTAAATAAAGGTAGAAACGATAGTATAAAACAAGATTTTGGCGTTATTTCCTCAAAAGGAATTGTTGGTATTATAGATAAAACAAGTCGTAATTTCGCTACCGCTATTTCTATTTTAAATTCAACAAGCAGTATTAGTACACAATTAAAAAAATCAAACCACTTGGGCTCATTAATTTGGGATGGGAAAGATTATAAATTCACCCAACTTATTGACATTCCTAAAATTGCGCCTGTTGCTCTTGGAGATACCATAATTACCTCAGGGCAATCTTCCATATTCCCTAAAGGGGTTCCTGTTGGTACTATAGAGAACTTTCAACTCGATCAAGCTGAAAATTATTATGAAATTAACGTACGTCTTTTTAATGATATGAGTAGCATTGAGCATGTTTATATTATAGAAAACGTTCATAAAAAGGAAATAACGGATTTATTAAGTTCTAATTAAATGAATAGTATATTTTCCATACATACCATCCGTTTTATTTCCTTAATATTTGTACAGGTTTTAATATTAAACCACATTAACTTTTTAGGCTATATAAATCCATATATATATATTCTTTTTATTGCTTTATTCCCAGTTAAAAACAACCGAATTGTATTGCTATTACTAAGTTTTCTTCTTGGAATAACTATAGATATGTTTTTAGATACAGGAGGAATCCATGCAGGCGCCTGTGTATGTATTGCATATGTACGCCCGATAATTTTAAAATCATCTTTCGGGATGATTTATGAACACCAAACCATTAGGTTTGATAGCGTTGAATTCGGCTCGAAACTTACTTATTTTACAATCCTTACCGTGTCGCATCACTTTGTATTATTTTCTTTAGAAATATTTAGCCTTTCGAAAATACTTTTGATCTTACAAAAAACGTTATTCTCTAGTATATTCACTATTTTATTAAGTATTGCTATAACTATAATTTTTAGCAGAAAATCTAGATGAGACAATTTTTACTTTTCATTTCAATAATTGTTGTAGGCATACTATTTATTGCGAGGCTGTTTTACCTTCAAGTTTATAATGCGAGTGGACATGATTTGTATGAAGATAATGCCATTAGAAAAGTTTACGACTACCCTAAACGCGGCTTTGTTTACGATAGGAACGGAAGTTTGCTTGTCGCCAACCAACCATCTTACGATGTGATGGTTATTCCTCGTGAGGTCGAACCCTTAGACACGATTGAATTCTGTAAGCTTTTAAAAATTAATAAGAATCAATTTATAAAAAAATATAAAAAAGCAAGACGCTATTCTCCAAGATTACCATCTGTTTTTGTATCGCACCTATCCAAAGAGGACTATGCGGTTTTACAAGAAACCATGCGGAAATTTCGTGGGTTTTATATCCAAAAACGGTCTTTAAGGGATTATGAAACTACTATTGGCGCTAATGTATTAGGAGATATTGGTGAGGTTAACAATCGTGATATAAGAAGGGACCCCTACTATAAAATGGGTGATTTAAAAGGAAAACAAGGTGTTGAAGCCTCCTATGAGAACACGCTTAGAGGCAAGAAAGGTATTAAGTTCATCCAAAAAGATAGATTCAATAGAAATATTGGACCATATAAAGATGGTAAATTCGATACCATTCCTGAACAAGGCAAAGATATCACCATAACTATTGATGCTGAATTACAAGCTTATGGCGAATTGCTCATGCAAAATAAACGTGGTGGTGTTATAGCAATTGAACCTGCAACAGGTGAGATTTTATCTATGGTAGCGGCTCCAACTTACGACCCCAATATTTTAGTCGGCAGAGACCGTTCAAAAAACTTCACAAAACTATACAACGATTCTATAGCAAAACCGCTTTTTAATAGAAGTTTACAAGGCGTTTACGAGCCTGGGTCACCATTTAAATTAATGAATGCATTAATTGCACTTCAAGAAGATGTTTTAACTCCTGAAGAAACCGTTACATGTTATGCGGGTTATAAATATGGAAATCGGTTTATGAAATGCCACTGCAATAGAGGTACAAGAAATAACATGATTACTGGTATTCAGCGTTCTTGTAATGCCTATTTTGCTACCACCTATAGGAAAATTTTAGACAAAAACGGAAGTGCCTCTAAGGGTATTGATACCTGGAGCAAACATGCCAAAAGTTTTGGTTTAGGTCAATTTTTAAATAATGATTTGTTTGTGGGTCAAAAAGGACGAATTCCAGATCGTAATTACTATAAACGTATTTATCCAAAAACATTTTATTCCACATATACCATATCTAATGCTATTGGACAAGGCGAAGTCGCAACAACACCAATTCAATTAGCAAATATGGCTGCGGCAATTGCTAATAGAGGGTATTATTACACCCCTCATATTATAAAAAATATTGAAGGTGAGCCACTCCCAAAACAATTCACATCACCAAAATACACGACTATAGACAGGTCAAACTTCGACCCTGTTATAGAAGGGATGTTTCAAGTCTACAAAAAAGGAACAGCAGCATCTTTACAAGTAAAGGGCATTGATATTTGTGGAAAAACTGGAACGGTTGAAAACTTTGTGAAAATTGATAGTTTAAAAACACAATTAACAGACCATTCTATATTTTTAGCTTTTGCACCAAAAAACAATCCTAAAATAGCGATTGCTGTTTTTGTTGAAAATGGTTATTGGGGAAGTCGATTTGCCGGAAAAATAGCCAGCCTAATGATTGAAAAACATATAAAGGGGGAAACCACTAGAAAAGATTTAGAAGAGTGGCTCTTAAAACATAGTTTGGAAAATGAATATGCTAAACCTAACTCTGGTGAACCTTTCAGAATTAATGGTTACACAACCCTGCAAATTATTGAAGAAAGAGAATATTACCGATTAAAAAAAGAATTAAATAGAATTAATAAACCTAAAAATTGATGGTTAGGGATACCAACAGACACTTTAAATTCGATTGGATTACCATTATTCTTTTCTTCTTATTAGTAGCTTTTGGGTGGCTTAATATTTTATCGGCATCGCACACAGGCGCAACCGTAAATTATTTTGATTTTTCCCAACCTTTTGGGAAACAACTTATTTTTATTTTTTTAACCTTTGTTCTAATCATACTACTATTAGCTGTTGATGCTAAATTTTACGAGCGTTTTTCGAGTGTTATATATATTATATCCATGCTATCCTTAGTAGGACTTTTTCTTTTTGGAAAAAACGTAAATGGTGCCACATCTTGGTATGCAATTGGAGGTATGACGATTCAGCCTAGTGAATTCGCAAAAACAGCAACCGCTCTTGCTGTGGCCAAATATGTTAGTGATTTAAACACCAATATCAAAACATTTAAAAATCAAATACAAACCTTTACAATCATCATCATTCCTGCTATTTTAGTTTTGCTACAAAATGATACTGGAAGTACTATTGTTTATGGTGCCTTCTTTTTTGTTTTATATCGAGAAGGCTTACCTAAATTCTATTTAAGCATAGGGGTTTCAGTTATTTTAATATCCATTTTATCATTAAAATTCGGGACTATAATAACGGCTATTCTTACTTCAATTTTTATAATAGCGTTTCATTTTTTAAGAAAAAAATCCCCACCGATTCTTCAATCCGTATTAATATTTTTTGTAGCTATTACAGTTTCGTTTGGAGTGAAATTTTTTTATCAGAGTATTTTACAACCTCACCAACAAGATCGCATAAGCCTTTGGTTACGTTTAGAAAAAGACCCTGCAAAATTAAAACAAATGAAACGCACCTTTGCCTATAATTTAAACGAATCGGAAAAAGCCATAAGTTCTGGCGGTTTTACCGGAAGAGGTTTTTTAGAGGGCACCAGAACCACAGGTAAATTTGTGCCTGAACAACATACCGATTATATTTTTAGCACAGTTGGTGAAGAGTGGGGGTTTTTAGGTAGTGCTTTTGTAGTAATTACGTTTGTATTGCTTTTATTACGTATTTTACATTTAGCAGAATTACAAAAATCCCAATTTAGTCGCGTTTATGGTTATGGTGTCGCCTCAATCATATTTATACACTTCTTTATTAATATTGGTATGGTCATGGGTTTAATTCCCACAATTGGTATTCCTTTACCCATGTTTAGCTATGGTGGTTCTGGACTTTGGGCATTCACCATTCTTATTTTTATATTCATTAAATTGGACTCCAACAGAATAAACGAATGGTAACCGATAATCGCCATTTAATTATCTCAACCACATGAAAAAAACAATTACTTTTCTTATTGTAAGCATATTAATTGTTGGCTGTTATAGTTCTAAAACTATTTTTAAAAAATCCTTTTCTTCAGAAGAGATACACCTAATTATGAATGCAGATAGTTTAAAGCCTATGCGCATTTATAAGATAAATAATAAAGAGGATTCTTTGTTACTAAGAAAAAAAAGTAGTGATATAAAACCAAATCCGAAAGACCTCGTGCTTAAAAATTTTGTTAAACGTCTATATTCAACTGTTAGGGATAGCACATCATTAGGTGTAGGTATAGCGGCACCACAAGTTGGTATTTTAAAAAACATTATTTGGGTACAGCGTTTTGATAAAGAAAATTTTCCATTCGAATTGTATTTTAATCCTAAAATCATATCGTATTCAGAAGAGAAACAAATTTTAAAAGAGGGTTGTTTATCTATTCCTGAAAGGACAGCAACGCTTAATAGTCGTTCCTACTCTATTACTATGGAATACGATACTATAAAAGCTGAACATATAACCGAAACTATTGCGGGTTTTACTTCTGTGGTTTTTCAGCATGAAATCGATCACTTACATGGTATTCTTTATTTAGACCATTTGGCAAAAGATTTAAAAAAATAAAAAATAAAAGTTAATTACTTTTTCAACTCTAGCTTTTCAGCAAAATAATCACAAAAATCCTTTATTGTTGCACTCATTTTTTCATCTTGAGTGGCTCTTTGAAATGTATCGCTCATTGCCACTAAAGTTTGGTGGAAAAACACTTTCATTTCATCCACAGGCATATCTTTTGTCCATAAATCTATACGAAGTGTTTCTTGCGTTTTAGCATCCCAAACGGCAAGCATCATTGCTTTTGCTTCTTCGTTGGTTATCCCTCCATCTTGTGCGGTCCAACGTATTTTTTCTGGCACGCGGTTTTCATCCAATTCAACATTAAGTTCTATTTTAGAAGTCATCGTATTTGCCATTATTTACGGGGTTTAAACTTTGAGTTATTAAAAATATCTTCGGTACTTTTTATGAGCATGTCTTTTAAAGACACATCATTTTGATTCATGTACGCACGAACAATTTGCCAACCTATATATTGTCCTAATCGTCCTGGAGAATCGGCGTCAATTTCTTCTAAATAAAACTTAGAGAATGGTGCAGGGTTTATAAAACGTCTAGGCAGTTTGGTGTCTGTACTAAACAATAATTCTCGACTTACAAAATAGCGCCATATATAACTTTCGTTTGCTATAGCCCAATTTAGCTCTTTATCGGTATATCCAATACGTTCTGCTTCAGTTTTAAAAGGCAGCATAAGATCTTTAAAATACAATAGTTTTCCAAAGTAAATCATTTCATCCAATAATGTTTTACGCTCTGGATTATAGGTGTATTGCTCAGCATATGCATTAGCCAGATCAACTACTATTTGTTCTTTCTTAAAATTAAGTTTTATATAATTAGCAATGCCACCATAAAATTTATGAGAAGGCCCTAAATAAGAATCTAAAGCTATTAAGGCAATGGTGTCTGTAACAATTACCCTATCCCTGTAACGCACATCGTTTGTAGTGGTAATCATTCGAGGCGGATTAAACTCTGGAAAATAATATTTTAAATGGTTCAATAAGGATTCAATTTCAGTTTCAATAGGCTCAAAATCTGAAAATGTTTTTTCTACTTCTCCAAATATCTCAACTTGTAAAGTATCGGCTTTTTTTTTCAACCAAAAAGTATCTGAATAAGTTTCAGCGAACATGAACGGATATGCCGTTTTTAAATCTGGTAGTTTTTCTGGAGTTAATTGGTTAAAAAGGGTATCAAAACGTTCAATTTTAACGTCTGTATTTACGTTAGCTATTTCTGTTTTAATCTTATTGTTCTTTTTGCATGACACAACAATTATCGCAAAACATAAAGACATTAAAAAGTATTTCATATAAAACTTAAACGCCATAAATTTTTATAAATTGAACTTAAGGACTATTTTTGTGTACAAAGGTACTGCTATACCAATTAATTTTCAAAATAATTCATTTAAAATGCAGACAGAAAAAGTTATAAATCATATTGTAAATTGGCTAAAAGATTATGCTACAAATGCTGGTGTAAATGGTTTTGTTGTAGGTGTTTCAGGAGGTATAGATTCTGCAGTAACCTCTACGCTTTGTGCTAAAACAGGGCTAAACGTTTTATGTGTAGAAATGCCTATACACCAAGCTGAAAGTCATGTTAGTAGAGCCCATGAACATATTGCGAAACTAAAAGCCCGTTTTCCTAATGTTGACGAAACACGTGCCGACTTAACGCCCGTTTTCGAGGAATTTAAAACTGAGATTTTCATGGATGGCAAACAAGAAACCATTGACATGGCATTGGCCAACACACGTGCTAGATTAAGAATGACCACGCTTTATTATTATGCAGGGATTTATGGTTTGCTTGTAGCGGGAACAGGAAATAAAGTAGAGGATTTTGGTGTCGGTTTTTACACAAAATATGGTGACGGTGGCGTGGATTTAAGTCCGATTGCTGATTTGCTAAAATCGCAGGTTTATAATATAGGTGAGTTTTTAGAAGTCCCTGTATCTATTATGAACGCTGCTCCTAGTGACGGTTTATTTGGCGATACTAGGAGTGATGAAGATCAAATAGGCGCCTCTTACCCAGAATTGGAATGGGCTATGAAAATGGATGATGAAGGTAAAAATGCCAATAACTTTACAGGAAGAGAGCAAGCGGTATTTAAAATCTTTAAACGTTACAATAACAACAATAAACACAAGATGATTCCTATACCTATTTGCGAAATTCCTAACAATTTACTTTAAAGATTGCAGATTATTTAAAAATTTATTACATTTACCGAAAGCTAATCTCTCAACCTAACTAACTCTAAATTAGTTATTTAAAAAAGCTTAAAATTATGATAAAATTATTAATAGCAGACAACCACCCAATTACAAGAAAAGGACTAGAAATTCTTTTTTCAGCAACATCCAATATTAAAATTGTTGGTAGTGTCGATGATGGCGAAGCCATATTAGATTTTGTAAAGAAAAATCCTGTAGACATTATTTTAACTGAAACTGATTTTCCTAAATTAAACGGTTTAACTGTTTTACGACATTTAAAAAATGATTTTCCAGACATCAAAACAATTATCCTTAGTTCGCAACCAGAAGAAGTTTATGCTATAAACGCCATTAAAGCTGGTGCTTCTGGTTACATAAGTAAATCTGAAAATGTGATTACTATAAACGAAGCCATTTTAAAGGTAAATGAAGGTGGTATCCATTTAAGTAATGATTTAACACAACAACTTGCTTTCGGTACAAGAGTTAATAAAGGCGGAAATTTTTACAAAAAACTCTCTACAAGAGAAGCCGAAGTATTAAAACTTTTAACAATTGGAAGAAAGAATAAAGAGATTTCAAAAGAACTAGATATTAATGAAAAAACGGTTAGTACTTACAAAGCAAGATTAATGCGAAAACTTAAAGTTACTAATTTAGTAGATTTAGTAAATCAAGCCAAACTTAGCCAACACGTATAAAACAGGAGTATTACAATACGCGGTTTAGTTTTCTAGATAACAACATTTTTAGACTCGAATAGTCTTTTACTTCTTCAAGTATATTTCTATTTGAGTCTATTTTGTTTTTAAGCGTTTCTTGTTGAAACTCTTTTACCTTCTGGTCTATTAAAAAACAACGTAAACTTAGTATAGTTTCGCTAACTAATTGTGCTACAGATTGCATTTTTCCTTTAGGAAAAATATTCATTCTATTCCAATCATCTAAAGCATAGCGTTCATCCTCCATTAAAATGGTTGTAATTTCATTAGCCATATCTTGGTCTACAGAATTCACAAAGGTTTTTAACTCAAAGTCCTTATCTTGATTTAAGCGATCTATAATAGTGTAATAAAGTGTTTTAAATTGTTCGTTAGTAAATTGCATTTCATCATCTTGTAAGTCCAAAAATACTTTTTCAAATACTCTGGCTTGATGGATTACAGGCTCCAAAACCAAATCACCTTTATCATTTTCTTTCAAGACTAAATCTTCAAAATCTTCAGTTTTACTTCCATAAAGCAGTAATATTTCTATTATCTTTCGCTCTAATACATATTGAATATCAACTTTTTCAATAGGTTTTTGGTGCTTTATAACATCAAAAGCTTTTTGCTCATTTTTAACCTTTTTATTCTCCTCTTGTAATTCTTTTTTATCAATTTGAGCTAAAGTACTAAAGAGTACTTCCTCGCTTATATCCATAATCCTAGCACATTCCTGAATATAAATTTCCCTTTTAATACGGTCTGGAATTTTAGAAATACTATTTACGATATCTCTAACCGTTTCTGCTTTTTTTATTGGATCGTTTTTAGAATCTTCGAAAAGTATAGACGCCTTAAACTGAATAAAATCTTTAGCGTTATTATTTAAATACGAAGTAAGCTCATTTAAAGTATTCTGCTTTGAAAAGCTATCTGGATCTTCACCTTCAGGAAAAGAACAGACTTTGACATTCATCCCCTGTTCCAAAATCAAATCGATACCACGAAGCGATGCACGCATACCGGCAGCATCACCGTCAAAAAGTACCGTGATATTTTTTGTAAGTCTATTTATAAGCCTTATTTGTTCTGATGTTAAAGCGGTTCCAGATGAAGAAACAACATTATGAATTCCGGTTTGATGAAATTGAATAACATCGGTATACCCTTCAACTAAATAACAATTATCTTCTTTTGCTATACTTTGCTTAGCATGATAAATACCATATAACACTTTACTTTTATGATAAATATCACTCTCTGGTGAATTTACGTATTTTGCAGCTTTTTTATCGGCAATAAGAATGCGACCACCGTAACCCAAAACGCGCCCACTCATACTCTTAATAGGAAACATAACGCGTCCTTTAAACCTATCGAAACGTTTGTCTCCCTTTACGATGGTTAAGCCTGTTTTTTCTAAAAAATCTATATTATACCCTTGTTTTAAGGCTTCGTCTGTAAAGGCTTGCCATTCATTTAAGGAATACCCCAAATCAAATTTTTTAATGGTTTGTTCCGTAAAACCACGTTCTTTAAAATAGCTTAATCCTATGGATTTTCCTTGGTCGGTTTTATGTAATACCCTTTGAAAATAGGTGTTTGCAAACTCACTTACTAAATATAGACTCTCACGTTCGTTTGCTTTTTCTTTTTGCTCGTTTGATTGTTCCGTTTCCTCAATCTCAATATTGTATTTTTTAGCCAAATACCTAATAGCTTCAGGGTATGTAAAGTGTTCATGCTCCATTAAAAAAGATACGGCCGTTCCTCCTTTTCCTGTAGAAAAATCTTTCCAAATTTGCTTTACTGGCGATACCATGAAACTTGGTGAGCGCTCATCACTAAACGGGCTTAAGCCCTTAAAGTTACTTCCTGCTTTTTTCAGTTGAACAAAATCACCGATAACCTCCTCAACTCGGGCGGAATCAAAAACTTGGTCTATGGACAATGGTGATATCAAAATATACAATTTTTAGAGCGAACTCATCTTGACTTTTTCTACTATCTAAAACAGAACAAAATCAAGATAAGTTCAGTACGTAAAAGTAAGATAAAATAATACATTGTTCAAGGTATTATACGCTTGTGCCTAATAAAATAAAATTCTCTTATTAATATTACAACCTAAAATTATTACTAGAAAATATAAAAAAATCCAAAAAAAATTTTTCGCATTTTTAATGCATGAAGCAAATTTTATTATTTAATTTATTTTATTTTGAAATTTCTTCTAATCCAAATCTAACCTAATACCAACAGAAATATTATTTTGGGTTATAGTTTGGTCTTTAAAAATTGGTGATAAATCATATTTAAAATATACCGCAACTTCATCAAAAGCAATATATCCGCTTAAACCGTAGACTAAATTTGTAGTATTAAATCCTTTTTTTTGTTTATCTTTTACACGCCTACCGTCCAATTCGTATTTCAGTTTCTGCCGCGAGCCAATGTTAAAACCTGCATAACCCCCTAATCCAAATCTAAATCTATTATCAGTCAAATACCTAAAAGACGAATCTTTATTCAATCGTGTTGAGGGTCCAAATTCAAAATGCAAAGGAAAAACCAAGTTGGTTATAGAGAGTTTTGATTTTTTTAGATTTTCAGGAAATTCTTCTAATACAGTTTGGTTATCTTGTTGAACAAAATATTTATTATTAGAAGGTTTCAACCCATTAATTTGAAACGAATAGCCATATTTCAATCTTAAAAAATTCGAATTTTTAAACACCCGTGTTTTCCACGCCCAACCTATTTCGAAAAAACGTGAGCCACCAAACTTATAGGGCGAGTTATCCAAGTGATCACCTTCAACAATAACATTATTGAAGCCAAAGGCTAAAACCAAATTGTTTGTGGTACGAAGATCGTATTTTTTAGGTTTGTTTTTTTTACCATTCATGTTAATACTTGTAATACTTCCTACTTCCCCAGTAACGAAACCAACTTTACCTATTTCCTCTTCATTATCAATGGTATATCCCGCTTCGTTTCTTTCTAAAAGTTGTATTTTATTATCTACAATTGTGATTCTGTTTTCAATATTCAAAGCTCTTTTTTGTGCTGCTTTCTTCTTAAGTTTTTCAGCTTCTACATTAGTAATCTCACCATTTTCTAAACGTAGATTTATGGCTTCTACTTCTGTTTTTAAAAAAAACTTTTCTTCATCTTTAAGATGCGCTTTTATTGCTTTTAATTCTTTAATTTTATGTTTGTTATTTTCATGTTGAATCGTGTCTTGCGCATTGATTATTTGCATCGTTAAAGACAGAGTGAGTAGTACTAAAAACTTAGTAATTGTTTGCATAACTGTTCGTTTTTTTAACCCAATAACGGGTGTTGATTAATGATTTGATGATTTTATTTCAATATTTTTAACTTATTAATCAATTTAATTTGAATGGATTTTTGCTTTTGCCAGAATTTAATCATTACGATGGGCAACCGCAGTTTTCACCGAATTACAACTTGATTTTAAAGCCTCAAAAACCTTATTTCTAAATGATGATTGGTTTAATTCGGCTTCAACATCTTGGAATAATGCATTGGCATCAACCACACTAGTAGTTTTGTTATATATTCTATTACGTATAATTTCTTTCTGAGCCTCTTTTAAAAGAACATCAATGTCAGCATCTGTAACGTCTATGTTTTTAGCTTTCATGTTTTGAACATGAGCTACAACATCTTGTATTTTTCGCTCTTCAATGGTCAAACTCTTTTTCTGTAATTCAAGAGCTGCTAACGCATTAACTTTTTCTTCAAAAACCGTTTCATATACATTAGCTGATGCAACGAGTGCTTTCCCTTTTCTTTTGTCTACAAGTTTTTGAATTTTAATTTTTTCAATAGTTCCTATTTCAATTTTTACATTAGTTTGCTTAGTGTTTTGTAATACTGCATTATTAACAACCATTGTGTTTACCTCGTTTTGCTGAATAGTTTCTTGGGTATCTACTATTTTTGGAGCATTATTAATATTAATTTCATGGTTTAAAAATTGCGAAACAATAAGTAAAACACCTACTACACTTGCCGCTAAACCAAGCCACCAATATGTCTTTTTATTAGACTTTTCATCTTGATTTTCTAGACGTTCCGATAATTTATCCCAGGCATCAACAGATGGTTTTAAAACTCTTCTATCAAGCTTGTCTTTCATATTATTTTCAAAATTAATTGGAGCCATAGCTTACATTATTTAATTTTTTAATTTTTCCCTGAAGTAATTTTCGAGCTTTAAATAATTGAGATTTTGACGTTCCTTCTGTAATATTTAGTAAATCTGCAATTTCATGATGTTTATAACCCTCAATAACATGCATAACAAATACTATTTTATAACCTTCTGGTAAAGCATCTATTAAGTGCTGAATTTCTGCAACTTCAATATCTACATTTATATGATAAAAGGCATCATTTTTGAATTCAATAACTTCAATAGGTAATTTAATATGTTTTTGTTTTCTTAGATAAGAAATAGATTCTCTAACCATAATTCGCCTTATCCAGCCTTCAAAACTACCTTTACTTTTAAAGCTTTTCAAATTTGTAAAGACTTTAAAAAAACCATTAAGCATAGCCTCTTCTGCATAGTGGATATCTTTAATGTAATAGTCTACAAACACTCAACATTTTTGGAGCATGCATTTCAAACAAAACATGCTGAGCATCACGATTATTTTTAATCGCTTTTTTAATTAAATTGGATTCGTTTTTATATAGTTGAATAACTTTCAAAAATAGATTTATCTGCTGATTCGAATAAATGCTTATCGGTCAAGTTTAACATTCACTTAATTATTCTTTAATTTTAGAAACTTATATATGAATGTCCTATTAGGCCTTCTATTTACAAAGACGCAAATTTTATATAAAGGGTTGCCTGAGCGTATTATTTTTTTCTGTCAATTACATAATTCACCATAAGTTCTAGTGAATTTTTATAATCAGATTCTGGGTAGTTTGCTAGTAATTGTAATGCTTCCTCTTGAAATTGCTTCATTTTACTAACCGCATATTCCAAGCCGCCATTATTTTTAACAAAAGTAATAACTTCCTTAACTCGCTTGCTGTCTTTATTATGATTTTTAACAGAATTAATAAGCCAATTTTTATCTTTTTTAGACGCTTTGTTTAATACGTAAATTAAAGGCAAAGTCATTTTTTGCTCTTTAATATCAATACCTGTAGGCTTGCCAATCTGCGTATTTCCATAATCAAATAAATCATCTTTTATTTGAAATGCCATACCAATCAACTCGCCAAACTTTCGCATGGTTTCTACATGTAAAGATTCTGGTTTAACGGAGGCCGCACCCAAACTACAACAAGCTGCTATTAAAGTTGCTGTTTTTTGACGAATAATTTCATAATAAACATCTTCAGTAATATCCAGTTTACGTGCTTTTTCAATTTGAAGCAATTCGCCCTCGCTCATTTCGCGAACGGCTATTGAAATGATTTTTAGCAAATCAAAATCGTTATTATCAATTGAGAGAAGTAAACCTTTTGAGAGAAGAAAATCGCCAATTAAAACCGCTATTTTATTTTTCCAGAGTGCATTTATCGAGAAGAACCCTCTTCTGCGATTACTATCATCAACCACATCATCATGTACTAGTGTTGCTGTATGTATTAATTCTATAACTGATGCCCCTCTGTATGTACGTTCGCTTACCTCTCCATTAGAAACCATTTTAGCTACTAAAAAAACAAACATAGGCCGCATTTGTTTTCCTTTTCGGTTTACTATGTAGTGCGTAATCCTATTTAATAAAGCGACTTTACTAGACATAGAAAGCAGGAACTTTTGTTCGAAAAGATCCATTTCATAGCCTATAGGTTTCTTAATTTGTTCTACTACTTTCAATTAAAGGTTTCATTTTCAACAAATTTACTGATAAAGTTATTTCTATGCTAAAATCTTTAAATAAAACAATTTAACAGAAATTAGAGTTTTTAATCGATAATCTGATAAATATTAATCTCAAAACCAGTATTTTATTATACTAACTTTTAATCCATTTTTTTATGAAAAAAATTACTTTATTTTTATGTTTGCTATTCTTTGTTGCAATAGAAGCGCAAACAATTGCATGGTCTTCTGATTTAGAGGATCTAACCGGTTGGGGCATCAATGATTTAGATGGTGACGGAAATAATTGGAGTTTTTATTCTGCGGGTGCGGAATCTTTCGGTTTTACTGGAGCATTTGCACTGTCAGCATCTTGGGATTCCGAACCAGCACCTGATGGTACAGTCCTTACACCCGATAATTTATTATTCACTCCAACTTTTGCAATACCTGCTGATGCTTTGGTAATATCATTTAAAATGAAAGTCGCCTCGGCTGATGCCACTTTTTTTGCTGAAAAGTATGCTATTTATGTTTATGATAATGCTGTTGGCCCATCATTAGATACTACTATTTATGAAGAGACATTAACTTCTGGCGGTGCTGGAACTGCTAAAGATATTACTGCATCTATACCTGCATCTTTCGCAGGAAAAACGATTGGTATACTGGTAAGACACTATGATTGTACCAATCAATTTCAAATAATAATTGATGATTTTGAAGTATCTTACAGTACATCTTTGTCTGTTAAGGACAATACTTTAGAAATAGCTCGTGTATATCCCAACCCTGTTAAAAGTATGGTAACGATTGATACCAAAACAAACATAGACTCTGCCACCATAATCAATCAATTAGGACAAACCATCATGCTTATTAGGTCCAAAAATATAATTAATAACAATATTGATTTATCCACATTACGAAAAGGTATGTATTTTATGAGTCTTAAATCTGAAGGAAAGTCTTCTACAGTTAAAATTATTAAAGACTAATACAGTAAATTAGATTTAAAAAAAGAGCTGCTAGCCTACGCAGCTCTTTTTAACTTTTATTAGCTAACTGCCCACAGGCAGCGTCAATATCTTTACCTCTACTTCTTCTTACAGTAACAGTAATATGATTTTTTTCAAGAATTTCAACATACATTTCTATAGCTTTTGAATGGGCTTGCTTAAACTCGCCATCGTCAATAGGATTATATTCTATTATATTCACCTTACTAGGTGCAAATTTGCAGAATTCCACTAAAGCCTCAACATCTTTTCTTTTATCATTAATACCATACCAAACCACGTATTCGTAGGTAATTCTGTTTTTTGTTTTTTCGTACCAATATACTAACGCTTCTCTTAAATCTTTAAGCGGAAAGGTAGCGTTGAAAGGCATAATAGATGTTCTTACAGCATCGATTGCTGAATGTAATGATACAGCTAGTTTAAATTTAACCTCATCATCGGCCATTTTTTTAATCATTTTTGGGACACCCGATGTTGATACAACAATGCGCTTTGGTGACATGCCCAGCCCTTCTGGCGAGGTAATTTTATCGATTGCTTTTATGACGTTATTGTAATTCATGAGCGGTTCTCCCATACCCATAAATACAATATTACTTAGTGGTCTGTCATGGTATAATCTGCTTTCGTTATCGATAGCAACTACTTGATCATAAATTTCGTCTGGATTTAGATTCCGCATTCGCTTTAAACGTGATGTAGCGCAAAACTTACAATCTAAACTACAACCTACTTGACTTGATACACAAGCAGTTGTTCTGGTTTTTGTTGGGATTAAAACAGATTCGACAATTAAATCGTCATGAAGTCTTACGGCATTTTTAATCGTGCCATCTGAACTGCGTTGCATTTGATCTACTTTAATGTGGTTGATCACAAAATTATCTTCCAGCATCTGCCGCGTTTCTTTTGAAACGTTTGTCATGTCCTTGAAAGCGTATGCTGATTTTTTCCACAACCACTCGTACACTTGATTGCCTCGAAAAGATTTATCTCCATTTTTTTCGAAGAACGCTCTTAGTTGCTCTTTAGTTAATGCGCGTATGTCTCTTTTTTTTGTTTTCATTTGGATGCAAAAATAAGGAAAAAGCCTCCTTAATCCTCAAATGGAAAGCACTCTTATATTATAATTGTAAAGGTATTTTTGATTAAGAATGATATTTCTCAATATAAATCAGTTAGGTTTAAAAAGCAAAACTTTTACGGGATTCTGTCACCCTTGAATATAGGCGTTAAAATTTCCACCTTAAAAAGCATAGAATGGTTTCTATTGGCACTATGAATATGAATAGAAACGACAGGCTGCATTAGGGATTGTAGCGGCATTCTTTTTAAAACACTAATAGCAATTGACTAAGTGTAGAACTTAACTTAACATATTGCCAAGTCGTTTCCCATTCGCAATAACATTTTAAAAAGATTCAGCAAAAAGTCCGACCATTGGGTAATTCCAAAAAACCACAAAAAAACCCCGCATAAACGGGGCTTATTAATATTTAAACTGTTTTGCCCTTATATAATTAGCATAGCATCGCCGTAGCTATAGAATTTATAACCTTCTTTGATTGCTTCATCATAAGCACGCTTGATGAAATCGTGACCTGCAAACGCGGAAGTCATCATTAACAATGTTGATTTTGGCGTATGGAAATTAGTTATCATAGCATTTGGGATTGTAAATTCGTAAGGTGGAAAAATGAATTTATTGGTCCAACCATCGTATTCATTTAGCTCTCCGCCTGTAGAAACGGCACTTTCAATGGCACGAACCGCAGTAGTTCCTACTGCACAAATACGTCTTTTTTCCTTAAGCGCTTTATTTACAATTTTTACTGCTTCCGGCTCAATAGTTAGCTCTTCGCTATCCATTTTATGTTTAGATAAGTCTTCAACCTCGACTGGATTAAATGTTCCTAACCCTACATGTAATGTTACCTCAGCAAAATTTATTCCTTTAATTTCTAAACGCTTTAATAGGTGTCTTGAAAAGTGAAGACCTGCTGTTGGTGCTGCTACCGCACCTTCATTTTTAGCGAAAATGGTTTGGTAACGCGCTTCATCTTCTGGCTCTACATCTCTTTTTATATACTTAGGTAAAGGGGTTTGACCTAATTCGTTTAATTTAATACGAAACTCCCTGTATGATCCATCATAGAGAAAACGTAATGTACGACCTCTTGATGTTGTATTATCAATAACCTCAGCAACTAAAGTTTCATCTTCACCAAAGTATAGCTTATTTCCAATTCTTATTTTACGAGCAGGATCTACCAACACATCCCAAAGACGCTGTTCTTCATTTAGTTCTCTTAATAAAAAAACCTCGATTCTTGCTCCAGTCTTTTCTTTATTACCGTATAATCTAGCAGGAAAAACTTTGGTATTGTTTAAAACCAATACATCGTCCTCATCAAAATAATCAATAATATCCTTAAACATTTTATGCTCAATGGTTTGCTCTTTCCTGTTAAGCACCATTAAGCGTGATTCATCTCTATGTTCTGCAGGATATTCTGCTAATAATTCTTCTGGTAATTCAAAGCCGAAGTGTGATAATTTCATGTATTATATATTTATTTAGGCGTTTTTATTTTTCGCAAGGTTGCAAATATACAATTTGAGGATAGGGGTTGTCAAGTAAATGGGAGATTATTATTCAAATTAACACCGCATAGAAAATAAAAAAGACTGCTTTTCTAATAGAAACTAAAATATAGATATATTTTAGTTAATCTAGAAACAATGTTATGTTAATGACGTGCTATATCCTAGTTTAAAAAAACTTCTTAAATTCAATGAATGAAATAAACGACTTTAAAAATTATAAATATCAAATTGGATTATTCAGTTATTTTGAACCCTATAGTTTTTAAATCTTCCCAAAAAGTTGGATAAGACTTTGAAACAACCATAGCCTCTTCTATAATTATTGAAGTTTTTAAAGCCAGAGGCGCAAAAGCCATAGCCATTCTGTGGTCGTTATATGTGGCTATAGAAACAGCTTGTACTTCACCTTCTTGAGTCCTCGAACTTTCTAAAAAAAGTTTATTTTGTTTTAAATGCAGAGATTTTTCTGTTATATGTACTTCGCCACCACATTTTTCAATTTCGGTTTTTAAAGCTACCAACCTATCCGTTTCTTTAATTTTTAGAGTGTGCAAACCTGTTAAATCACAAGGTACACCTAAAGCAAAACAGGTTACAGCAATAGTTTGTGCAATGTCTGGTGCGTTTTTTAAATCTAAAGTTAAGGATTCTGTATTTGAGGTTTCCTTTTTTAAGGTTATTGAATTTTGATTAAAGCTAGAAGAAATACCGAAGTGTTTATAGATATCCACTAATACAGAATCACCTTGAAGTGAGTTTTCTTTGTATGAAGACAATGTAATTTCTGTTCCAACTTCGCTTAAAGCAGCGATACTGAAATAATAGGATGCTGACGACCAATCGGACTCGACTGTTAATGTTTTAGATTCTAACTTTTTAATATTTGGTTTTACGGTAATTACGTTATCTATAAATGAAGATTCCACACCAATTTCATCTAACAAACTTAATGTCATTTTTATATAAGGAACGGATGTAATTTCGCCTTTCAGCGTTAATTCTAGGCCGTTTTCAAGTTTTGAAGCTATTAAAAGTAATGCAGAAATATACTGGCTACTTACATTTGCATTTAACGACACTTTATTTTTATTAAGCTTTTTTCCTATAATTCGTATTGGAGGAAAGCCTTCGTTTTCTTCATAACTAATTTCAGCTCCTAATTCTTGCAACGCTTCAACCAAAATTTTAATTGGACGCTCTTTCATTCTTTTAGAGCCTGTAAGCACGGTTTCTCTTCCTTCTTGAATTGAAAAGTAGGCTGTTAAGAAACGCATTGCTGTACCTGCATGATGAATATCAACAACTTCTGCTTTTGAAATTAAAGCAGTGGTCATTAAATTACTATCATCAGAATTTGAAACGTTTTCCAGCTTGAATTCTGGATACAAAGCTTGTAATAACAATAACCTATTAGATTCACTTTTTGAACCTGTTATTGTAATTTGAGACTTACGATTTTGGATTTGTGATTTATGAAGTGTGATATTCATTATAAATAATTAAAATACTTAAAGTTAAAGTTCTCTACAGCGCTTAAACTGACATAAAAAAAACGCTTCTTAAAAGAAGCGGTCAAAGATACTTATTATTTACTTTAATTTTTCGTTATTATGGTGCCTATCGTGATCTCGTTTACCTTTTTTATCCATGCGTTTATCAAAAGCGTTTTGTAAATTTACGCCTGTTTGGTTTGCTAAACATAGTACTACGAACATAACGTCGGCTAATTCTTCGCCTAAATCTTTGTCTTTGTCGCTTTCTTTTTCGCTTTGCTCTCCGTAACGTCTGGCAATAATTCGTGCTACCTCACCTACTTCTTCCGTAAGTTGCGCCATATTTGTTAGCTCATTAAAGTAACGAACGCCGTGTTCGTTTATCCAATTATCTACTTCTTTTTGTGCGTTTTGAATGTTCATATGAATTCTTTTATAGATTTAAAAATAAGTAAAATAACTAAACATGGTAATACTATATACTTAAATTCACTTAAAATTACCTTTATTCCCCATGAGGAAAAAAAATTTTTTATTCCCAAAGGCGATACTAATATTTTTCTAAATAAAAAAAAGAACCTTTCATTATTAAAAGGAATAAGAAAACCTACACCTTCTCCACCAGATGTCATAGCGTCAAGAATACCATGAGATAAAGTTGTTAGAAAGATGACCATAAACCAAATAAGTTTATGCTTTCTCCCAATAGTTAACATTAGTATAAGTGCCCAAACTATAGCAAAAAGAATAGAATGCGTAAATCCACGATGCCCAAAAGGATGATGATAAGCGATTCCTAGTTTAAAAGCAGCAACATCAACATCTGGTAAAATTGTAGACAATATGGCTGTTAATAACAACCATTTAAGGTTTTTATTATCAATAACTTTCGACAAAGTATAACCAACAACCGCATGACCAAATATTGATGCCATTATGCTTTGTCTTTTGTATCTATTATTATAGTTACAGGTCCATCATTTAACAACTCAACTTTCATATCAGCTCCAAATTGTCCTGTTTGTATTTTTTTTTCTAAATCTTTTTCAAATTGAATTACAAAATTTTCATATAGCGGAATTGCCATATTTGGCTTTGCAGCTTTTATATAACTTGGTCGGTTTCCTTTTTTTGTTGAAGCATGCAACGTAAATTGACTCACTAAAATAGCATCGCCATTTATAGCTTTTAATGAACTATTCATAATACCATTTTCATCTCCAAAGATTCTGAGGTTTACAATTTTGTTAGATAACCATTTAATATCTTCATTAGTATCTTCTTCAACGATTCCTAATAAAATTAGAAGGCCACTATCAATTGAAGCTACTTTTTTACTTGCAATGGTTACACTTGCTTTTGAAACTCTTTGGATGACTGCTTTCATAATGACCACTCCCTAAACCTCTCCGCAAGAGAGGGAACTGTTATGAGTAATAAATACTTTTTAAAATTTCACTTTTTTATCTGTAAAGATTTTTTTTAAGCCTTCCCATTGGTGAAGATTTAGATGGGCGTTTTATTCCCAAACATCAGTTCTGTAATGTTCGTCTTCGCCTTCTAACATTTGCAAATAACTTCTGTATCGGGAATATGCAATGTCCTCTTTATCTAAAGCATCTTTAACAGCGCATTTAGGCTCTTTAAAATGCAAACAATTATTAAATTTACAATCTTGCTTCAACTTAAAAATCTCAGGGAAATAATCCCCAATTTCTTCGGGCTCCATATCAACAATACCAAAACCTTTTATACCAGGTGTATCAATAATTTTAGCATCAAAACTCAAATCGAACATTTCTGCAAAAGTAGTGGTGTGCTGTCCTTGGCTGTGCTGTATAGAAATGGCTTTAGTTTTTATATTTAAAGTAGGCTCAATAGTATTTACAAGAGTGGATTTACCAACTCCAGAATGCCCAGAAAACATACTTGTTTTATTCAGCATTAGGGATTTTACTTTGTCTACATTTTTCCCATTAGTTGCAGAAACACCAATACATTCATAGCCAATTTCTCTATAAATATGTGCTAGAAACCGAACTTCATTTAAAGTCTCTTCGTCATAAGTATCAATCTTATTAAATAATAAAACTGTTTTAATCGAATACGCTTCGGCAGTCACTAAAAATCGATCAATAAAGCTGGTAAGTGTAGGTGGGTTATTAATAGTAATCATTAAGAAAACCTGATCCAGATTAGCAGCGATAATATGTGTTTGCTTGGATAGGTTTACAGACTTTCTAACTATGTAGTTTTTTCTATCATGTATCTTATTAATAACACCTGTTCGCGTGTTGTTATTTGTTTCTAACTCAAAATCCACAACATCTCCAACCGATATGGGATTGGTGCTTTTTATACCTTTAAGGCGAAATTTCCCTTTTATACGGCATTCGTAGGTTTGGCCTAAATTAGTTTTAACGGTATACCAACTCCCTGTAGATTTATAAACGTGTCCTGTCATTAAATATAATAGTGTTATACAAAATAACAATTTTTAAATTGATTTACATAAACCTCTTATCGCTTTTTTAAATGGCATTTTTTTTATATCGGCTATATTATTTATAATGTATATAACCATTTAAGTGTTGTGTTAAATCAATACTAATTTTTACTTATATTTTGAAGATTAAATCTTTCGATGAGTTTTATGGAAATACGCTACATAAAAGTGTTTTACTTATTATAAATAAAAACTTAAATAAAACCTAAGCAAGCAAGAATTCTTATATATTACCATTTTTTTAATTTAAAACCCAGACAATATGAAATATATTTTATTTTCAATTTTAACTTTATTTTTTATTATCAACCTTAGCGCGCAAACTAATCTTTATGAAAATCCTGAATTTGAAACCATTGCAAAATCTCACAAGAAAATCGCGGTAGTTCCTTTTAAAACTCAGGTAAAGCTAAGACCTAAGCAAATGAAAGATATGAATGAAGCACAACTTCATAGGCTTGAAAAAGCAGAAGGTAAAGGTATTCAAACCGCTATGTATTCTTGGTTTTTAAAAAGAAAAAAACGTGGTAAATTAACAAAAATAGATGTTCAAGACCCAAAAATTACTACCGCACTATTAAAAAGAAAGAATATTGATTATGATAACATTACAGATTATACACCACAAGAACTTGCCAAAATTATTGAAGTAGACGCCATTATTACGGGTGAGTTTGAGACCAACAAACCCATGTCAGAAGGTGCTACAGTAGCACTTGGACTATTAATCGGCTTTTGGGGAAGTACAAATAATGCTATTGTAAATATGAGCGTACATGACAAAAAAGATGGCGTATTACTTTGGAATTATAACAAAAAAGTTAGAGGAAGTATTGGAAGTTCTCCAGAAGATTTAATAAATATATTGATGCGAAAAGCTTCAAGGCGATTAGCTTATACAAAAAAAGATTAAACTAAAGTTTTTTCAAAAACAAAAAATGCCTCGTAAAATTACGAGGCATTTTTATATATTTAAATTAACAAATTATCCGTTAATCACTTTCTCTTGATGGTTAATCGATTCTTGATGAACCGCTTTAAACATTCTCAATATAAACTCTTCACTTAAACCATGTTGCTCACCTTCAAGTACCATTTTTCCTAAAATCTCGTTCCAACGTTTAGATTGTAAAACAGCAACGTTCTTTTGTTTTTTAAGAGCACCAATACTATCAGAACTCTTCATACGCTGTCCTAATAATTCAAGAATTTGGTTATCAACAACATCAATCTTAGCCCTCAGATTATTTAAAGTACTATTGTACTCTTCCTCCTCATTAGATTCTTTTCTGATTTTCAAATCTTTCATAATTTGAACTAATACAGCCGGCGTAACCTGTTGTGCAGCATCACTCCATGCGTTTTCAGGATCGAAATGTGTTTCAATCATTAGCCCATCAAAATTCAAATCCAAAGCTGTTTGCGACACATCAAAAATCATGTCTCTTTTCCCAGTAATATGCGACGGATCATTAATCAATGGAATATCCGGATATTTGTTTTGAAATTCAATAGCCAATTGCCATTCTGGAGTATTTCTATATTTCGTTTTTGCATAGGTAGAAAACCCTCTATGGATGGCACCAATATTTTTAACACCGGAGCTATAAATCCTTTCAATACCACCTAACCACAACGCTAAATCTGGGTTCACAGGATTTTTAATCAATACAGGTTTATCCGTCCCTTTTAAAGCATCTGCAATTTCCTGCATAATAAAAGGTGACACTGTAGAACGTGCACCAATCCACAATAAATCAATATCGTGCTCCAACGCCAATTTTACGTGAGCCGCATTCGCCACTTCCGTACAAACCTTCATCCCAGTCTCAGCTTTCACTTTCTGCAACCACTTTAAGCCTAAAGCTCCAACACCCTCAAAATTCCCTGGTCTTGTTCTAGGTTTCCAAATGCCCGCTCTAAAATAACTTACATCTGTATCTTTCAATTCATGAGCAATTTTCAATACCTGCTCCTCAGTTTCTGCGCTACAAGGTCCTGCAATTACTAACGGATGATCTAAATTCAAATCATCTAACCAGGTTCTCATTTTTTTTGTGTTTTCCATCTTTACTTAATATTAAGCCACTAAAGCTATTGTCGTTTACTATTTATTTTTATTATTTCAAAATTTTTAATTTAGGCGTTCCCAAAAGGGTCGGGCTTTATGTTGCAAGTCCGCGCTCCCAAAAGTTCGCTGTGGGCTTTCCTCTGCAATCCCTAACGCAAACCAGTACGCAATTGTCAGTCTTCGGTCAATATTTCCGTAAACTAAAAACCTGGCACTAAACCCTCCAAAAAGAAGGGAAAACCATATTCTAGAACGTATTCTCCCACCGCACCTTTTCTCACTTATTAGGAGGTTAGGAGAGGCTTTAATATATCTTTTATATGATTGGTATTTTTCATCTCATTAAAAATCGCTTCAAAGTTATCATCTTTCATCAACTCTTTAAAATGATTTAAGTTATTTATATATTCTTCTAACGTTTCGATAACATTAGCCTTGTTCTGTTTAAAAATGGGTGTCCACATTTCTGGCGAACTTTTAGCCAGACGAACTGTAGATGCAAAGCCACTACCCGCCATATCAAATATATCGCGTTCGTTTCGCTCCTTATCAATAACGGTTTTACCCAACATAAATGCGCTAATGTGCGATAAGTGCGATACATAAGCGATATGCTTATCATGATCTACAGGATTCATATAACGAATACGCATCCCGATATCCGTAAATAACTTTAAAGCTTTTTCTTGAAGCTTAAATGTTGTTTTCTCAACCTCACAAACAATATTTGTTTTTCCTTTAAACAAACCTTCAATAGCCGCTGTTGGCCCAGAATGTTCCGTTCCAGCAATAGGATGCATTGCTAAAAAATTTCTTCGTTTAGGATGGTTCTCCACCTCCTTACAAATAGCCTCTTTAGTAGAACCCGCATCAACAACTAAGCCGGTATCAGATATTTTATTTAAAATAATAGGTAATAATTTAACCGTCGCATCCACAGGAATTGAAATAATTACCAAATCAGCATTTGGTAAATCATCCAAGGTCGCCTTTTTGTCAATTAAGTCTAACTCCAAAGCCGTTTTAAGCGTCGTTTCTTTTCTACTAATACCATGAATGATAACATCTGGGTTATTCTTTTTAATATCAATAGCGAGGCTTCCTCCTATCAAACCGACTCCTATGACGTATATATTTTTCATTTCCTATCCCTAATCCTCTCCAAAGGAGAAGGCACTATTATGGGTAATATTATTGTTTTATTTTAATACTCACAAGGTTTTTTAAAGCCTCGCGGAATATTGTTTACTTATTTCATTTTGACATCGGCTACATCCATAAACCGCTACTACACCTATAAATTCTACTTCACTCTCGCAATCGCCTCTTCTAAAACCTCTGTGGATGCGCACAAAGAAAATCTAATATACCCCTCTCCCTTACTTCCAAATATGGTTCCCGGTGTTATAAAAATATGATTCTCTTTAAGAACCAAGTCGATAAACTCTTCAGACTTTAAAAATGCTGGCAACTTTGCCCAAATAAAGAGTCCTGAAGCCTCTTTATCATAAGTACAATTCAGCGCATCTGCTAATTGCCATACTAATTTCCGTCGTTCTTTATATACGTTATTCAAAGTAGCAAACCACATACTTGAACATTTTAAAGCTTCAATAGCACCTTTTTGTATGCCGTAAAACATACCAGAATCCATATTGCTTTTTACTTTTAAAATATTATTAATATGCTCGCTAGCCCCCATGACCATACCTACACGCCAACCTGCCATATTAAAGGTTTTACTTAAAGAATTTAATTCTAAACAAACCTCTTTTGCACCTTCAACACTTAAAATACTTATTGGTTTATTATTTAATATAAAACTATAGGGGTTATCATTTACTATTAAAATATTATGACGCTTACCAAAAGCCACCAAATCCTCAAAAACCGTTATGTTAGGGTTTGAACCTGTTGGCATGTGCGGATAATTTACCCACATCAACTTCACTTTACGCAAATCTAATTGTTCTAAAGCTTTGAAATCTGGCATCCAATTATTAACTTCATCCAATTCATAAAGCACGCCTTTTGCGCCAACCAATTTGGTTACCGATTGGTAGGTAGGATATCCCGGATTTGGAATAAGCACCTCATCGTCCTCATTTAAATAAGTCATAGAAATATGCATGATGCCTTCCTTACTCCCCATTAATGGCAAAATTTCTGTGGATGGACTTAAATTTACACAAAAATGGGTTTTATAAAAACGAGAAATAGCTGTTCTAAGTTCAGGAAGCCCTTGGTAGCTCTGATATTTATGAGCAATAGGATTTTCAAGACTAGCAGAAATAGCAGATATCACCTTTTTTGGGGGTTGCATATCTGGGCTACCAATACCTAAATTAATTATAGGCTTGCCACTTGCTATAAGTGTATTTACCTCTCTTAATTTTTTAGAAAAGTAATACTCTTCAACCGTTTGCAATCTATTTGCAACCTCAATCATAACTTTGCATTTTTATATTCTCCTAAAACTTTAAATTCATCGCCCATAATAGCTATAACCGATTTTGCTTTTTTGAAATCTGCGTAATTTTTAAAGGTCACGTCTACAAAAAAAGCATATTTCCAAGGTGTTTCAACAATTGGCAACGACTGAATTTTTGTTAAATTCAGTTTACAATCGCTCATCACATTTAAAATGGTGGCTAAACTTCCACGTTGGTGGTTGGCTTCAAATTTTACTGAAGCTTTATTAATTTCATTTTCTGGCAAATCAGAATTGGCTCGTCTTACAATTACAAAACGGGTTTCGTTATGCTTTATCGTTTGTATACTATAAGCCAAAATATCTAATTTAAAAATCTTAGCGGCGGTTACACTTGCTATAGCACCAATACCTAAAAGATTTTTTTCTTGAATGCGCTGTGCAACCTCAGCAGTATCCTTATCCTCAACTAATTTGATGTGCGGATGCCGTTTAAAAAATTCTTTACACTGCAACAGCGCCATAGGGTGCGAATATACTTCCTTAATATCAGCAATAGTTTGATTTGGCCATGCCATTAAATTATGTTGAATATCCAAATAATGCTCGCCTACAATATGTAAATCGTATTTATTAATTAACGCATAATTAGGTATTATAGAACCTGCGATAGAATTCTCCAAAGCCATGATGGCAGCGTCACATTCTTCAGTAATAAGATCATCCACAACTTTATCAAATGTCATACACTCAATAACATCTACAGGTGCCTTAAAAAACTCCTGAGATACAATGTGGTGGAACGACCCTTTGGCACCTTGTATGGCTACTGTTTTTATCAAAATTACTTTATAGTTTAAATTCGCTTTGATTCTTCATAAATCAATTAATGGCTAAACAAAAAAAAGTCTCGATTTTCATCGAGACTCATATTTAAATTTATAGTGATAAATTATACATATATCGTCTCGTTTCTTTTGCAAAAAAAGAAATAGTTGTTAAAATATGTATAACCTTTTGTCATTATCATAATTGAACGGCTAAAGTAATTATTATTTTAAGAAATCAAAATACTAAAAAACCTTTTTTTAAATTTTATGAAAAGTTTTAAAGATTTTCTAGTAAATGCACCTTTACGTTAGTTAATCATTTATTTTTGAACAAATTAAATTAGATATGTCAATCGAAGTTCATAAAATTTCTAAAATTTACGGCAAGCAAAAAGCCTTAAATAATGTGTCTTTTAAGATTAATAAACCAGAAATCGTTGGTTTTTTAGGGCCTAATGGTGCGGGAAAATCGACCATGATGAAAATTTTAACTACCTACTTAAACCCTAATAAAGGGCACGCTAAAGTAAATGGTTTTAACATAGGCACCAATACTAAAGAAGTCCAGCAAAGTGTTGGTTATCTTCCAGAGCACAACCCTTTATATTTGGAACAATATATAAGAGAGTATTTATCGTTTAACGCAAGTATATATGGCGTAACAAAACAACGAATTAATAATGTTATTGAATTAACGGGCTTAACTCCTGAAGCTCATAAAAAAATCGGACAACTATCAAAAGGGTATCGCCAGCGTGTTGGTTTAGCAAATGCTTTGCTTCATGATCCCGAAGTTCTTATATTAGATGAACCTACTACTGGTTTAGACCCAAATCAATTAGTAGATATTAGAAACCTTATAAAATCTATAGGAAAAACAAAGACCGTGTTTCTGTCTACACATATTTTACAAGAGGTTGAGGCGATGTGCCAACGTGTTATTATTATTAGTAAAGGTGAGATTGTAGCTGATAAAAACCTTAAAGATTTACGAAACGAAAAAGAACAGGTGGTTATTGTAGAGTTTGATTATCGTGTTGAAGATGCTTTTTTACTTAAACTACCTAGGGTTACTAAAGTGGTAAATACTTATGATTTTGTTTATGAAATCACTTTTAAAACCGCTGAAGATATGCGCTCGTATGTGTTTGATTTTGCGCATGATAATCAATTAAAAATCCTTCAATTAAACCAAAAAAATGCGAGTTTGGAAAGTTTATTTAGGGAGTTGACTTCTTAAAAATGGCCTTTAAATAATCTCACATCTTTTGTTTGGCGGATACCCGCGTATTTAGGAGTACCTTGAAAAGTCCATAGCCACCATTTGGGAGTGCGGAGTTAAAGCCTAATGCCCGATTTAGGTCCTGAATTAAATTCTGGATATAAGTAAGGCCCAAATACTAGTTATTTAACATTTTCCATAATATATCCTTTAGTTCTGTAATCCCTTTTTGGGCAACGGATGATATGAATATGTATGGAATAGGAAGTTCGTTATCTAACTCCGCTTTCATCTCTGCTTGAAGTTCGTCATCCAACATATCGCTTTTTGAAATGGCAATAATTCGCTCTTTATCTAGCATTTCCGGATTGTATCGTCTTAGTTCATCCAACAGAATATCGTATTGTTTTCTAATGTCCTTGGCATCTGCCGGAATCATGAACAACAAGATAGAATTTCGTTCTATATGACGAAGAAAATAATGACCAAGACCTTTGCCTTCTGCGGCACCTTCAATAATTCCAGGAATATCCGCCATGACAAAGGTTTGAAAATCGCGATATTTTACGATACCTAAGTTAGGCTTTAGAGTTGTAAACTCATAGTCGGCAATTTTCGGTTTTGCTGAGGTGACTACAGACAATAAAGTTGATTTTCCTGCATTGGGAAACCCTACCAAACCTACATCTGCAAGCACCTTTAACTCCATGGTTACATACTTTTCCTCCATGGGAATACCAGGCTGCGCGTAACGTGGCGTTTGATTGGTTGAGCTTTTAAAATGCCAGTTTCCTAGACCGCCTTTACCACCTTCTGCCAAAATTATTTCTTCACCATCTTCTGTGATTTCAAAAAGGATTTCATCTGTTTCCGTATCGCGTATAACTGTTCCTAGTGGCACATCAATGTAAACATCTTCACCATCTGAACCGGAACTTCTTCCACTACTTCCATGGCCGCCATGGCCAGCTCTGGAATGTTTCTTGAATTTTAAATGCAATAATGTCCAAAGATTGGATTTGCCCCTAACTATAACATGACCTCCACGACCACCATCGCCACCATCGGGTCCGCCTTTTGTGATATATTTTTCACGATGTAAATGCACAGACCCTTTGCCGCCGTTTCCGGAAGACACAAACATTTTTACATAGTCTACAAAATTTCCCTCTGTCATGGTTCGAGTTATAAGTTAGATTTTAATACGCTTAACTTCTAATTTTCCGCTAAAGCGAAAAGAATTTTATTTAAATTCAAAATAAAAAACTATAACTTTTAATTTAAAGTTATAGTTTTTGCATTATTAGATTTCTAAGTTAACAGAACTTTATAGTTTATCTATTATAGCACTTAATCGTTTTGTAATATCTTCAATACTACCAACCCCATTAACACCAAAATATTTATCTTGAACTGTGTAGTAGTCTTTTAAAATGGCGGTTTCATTATAATATACTTTAATTCGATTTCTGATAATATCTTCATTAGCATCGTCTTTCCTTCCGCTTGTTTTTCCTCTTTCTAAAAGGCGTTGTACCAGAACCTCATCATCCACCTCCAAAGCAATCATGGCATTGATTTGAGAATCCTTACTATCCATTAATTTTCCCAAAGCTTGTGCTTGGGCATTGGTTCGTGGGAAACCATCAAATATAAATCCTTTAGCATCTGTGTTTTTCTCTACCTCTGCATTCAACATGTCTATAGTAACTTGATCTGGAACCAGAGCGCCTTTATCAATATAGGATTTGGCTAACATACCTAAAGCAGTATCGTTTTTCATATTGTATCTAAATACATCACCTGTGGAAATATGAACTAAGTTATATTTCTCTTTTAAGAATTCCGCCTGTGTTCCTTTTCCTGCTCCCGGAGGGCCAAATAATACTAAATTTGTCATGTGTTGTGTTTCTTTTATTTGATATACTTCTGGTAAATTCCGCCCTAATCCATCATAATCCAAGCCATAGCCTACTATAAATTTATTAGGTATTTCAATACCAACATAATGTAATTTAAAATCTTTTTTATAGGCTTCGGGTTTGTAAAACAATGTGGCAATTTTTAATGATTTAACCTTTTCATTTTTAAAAATCCTGTAAACTTCATGTAGGGTATTTCCTGTATCAATTATATCTTCTAGAATAATAACTGTCCTACCGCTTAAATCTTGGGTCAAGCCAATTAGTCTCTGAATATCTTCTGAAGATTTCAAACCCTCATAAGATGCTAATTTGATAAAAGTAATCTCACATGTTTTAGGATACTTTTTTACAAAATCGCTAGTCAACATAAATGACCCATTTAATATACCAATAAACACAGGTATTTCATCCCCAACATCTTTAGCTATTTCATTAGCTAAACGTTGCAAGGCGTTATCAATTTCTTTAGCAGAAATAAAAGGTTTAAAATATTTATCGTGCAGCTTAATCACAAATACTCCTTTTTAAAGATGCAAAGATAATCAATAGATTAAGAGTCTGTTTAAGATTTCATTCATAATTTTATTGTTAATTTATTAGCAGCTTTTTCATTGTAATTTTAAAATCAAAAAAAAACCATAACAACTAAGTTATGGCTTTTTAAATTTTATTTTTTAATATTATTTTTTAATATTATTTTTTAATAAATTTAACAGCATATTTATCAGCTATACTTAAAAAATAGATACCTTGATTTAAAGTTTTAACATCAATACTTAAACTTTGACCCAGTTTACCGTACTTAATTTGCTTTCCAATAATATCATGGACTTTATAAGAAGCATTTAAAAATTCTTTTGACACTTTTATGAAGTCTGATGCTGGGTTAGGGTATACTCTAAAGGCTGCTTTATTAGCATTTTCAGATGATAATGCAATACAAATTTCTGCTTTAAAATTTGCACTTAGCCCTGCAAATGGCATGCCTGGTATATCAAAATTAAGCGCTAATAACAAACCTATTTCAGCATCTGAGGTAACGATTGGTGGCGATGCCATATATTGCTGAATTAAATATTGCGCTAATGGATCTTCAAAAAGTGCGAACTCACTAATATCACAACCGTTAGAACTCGTTAAATTCCCTTTAATAGTTTCAGGGTTTATAGTGCCTATGTAAACAGCTAATTCTGCTAAGTTAATTTGAGTGGAAATTTCTTCAACACCATTTATATAAAGTGTTATAAGTCCCTTATCGCATACTACGGCTACATGGTGACAGCCTGTTTCAAGCGAGGTATCCGAATCAATACTGTAACCTATCGAAGGAATACTAAACCTTAATTTATAATCGTCGGTAACAGTGATTGTTGAAAACACTTCACCTTCCTCATTAGACCATGAAAATAGTGTTGAACCAGGTGTATTGATTTTAATTTTAGCCATTACCGTAAAATCCGGCGTTAAAGGAAGGTTTTCCGGTAAATCTGAAACTGTGCTGGACATTTCAAATGTTGTATCGCTAATTTTAGTTTTATTTATCGTGCTCCCAAAACAAAAACTTGAGGTTAAAGTAAGAAAGCATATAATACTAAAATATTTTGAAAAAGTAATTTTAATCATAATTTTGTTTTTTTAATAGCCCTAATTTAAGTAGTTAACAAATTTAGTGCATAATAAAAAAAATACATCTTGATTTTTGCTCACATCATCGAAAATTACACCCCCTTTTTTAATCACTTAATCGAAGAATCCACTATATGCAGAAGTTTTAAACTTTTCGTCCTCTTCTTAAACTAACACTAATTTTGTGACAACGCATTACAGATTAAAACGTATTTTTGTGCTACTAAGTGATTTTTAATTTAAATTAAAATGAATTAATGAACTACTTTTCATCAAACTTCAAACTTGGCATTCTTGGCGGTGGCCAACTAGGTAAAATGCTGCTTTATAATACAAGAAAATTTGACATTTACACGTGCATTCTAGACGCTAGTAAAGATGCACCGAGCAGAATAGCCTGCGATGCATTTCATTTGGGAAATTTAATGGATTACGATGCCGTTTACAATTTTGGGAAACACGTTGATGTTTTAACTATTGAAATTGAAAATGTTAATATTGACGCTTTAGAAATGCTTGAAAAAGATGGTATTAAAGTTTATCCTGCTTCAAAAACGTTAAGACGCATTCAAAATAAAGCAAAACAGAAATTATTTTATGTTGACAACGATATACCAACTTCAAATTTTACGCGATTTGCTTATCTTTCTGAAATTGAAGATGCTGTTGGTAATGGCGGTTTACAGTTTCCATTTGTTTGGAAAGCAGCTCAGTTTGGTTATGATGGTAATGGCGTAAAAGTAGTTAGAAAACTTTCTGATTTAGAGGGTTTACCAGCTGGCGAATGTATCGCTGAAGATTTAATTCCGTTTAAAAATGAACTGGCGGTCATTGTTGCTAGAAATGCATCAGGCGAAATCAAAACTTATCCTGTTGTAGAAATGGAATTTCATCCAGAAGCTAATCAAGTGGAATATGTTATCTGTCCTGCAAGGATTCCTGATGCTATTGCAAAAAAAGCAGAAGAAGTGGCGTTGAAAACGTCCAAAGCATTTAACCATGTGGGGTTATTGGCTGTTGAAATGTTTCAAACCCATGATGATAAGATTTTGGTAAATGAAGTGGCTCCAAGACCTCATAATTCTGGACACCAAACTATTGAGGCGAGTTACACCTCTCAATTTGAACAACATATAAGAGCTATACTGGATTTACCGTTAGGCAGAACAGCTAGTAAGGTTGGAGGTGTTATGGTCAATCTTGTGGGTGCAGAAGGTTACACAGGAGATGTAGTATATGAAAATATTGAAAATATCATGAACATGGAAGGTGTTACACCTCATATTTATGGTAAAAAGCAAACACGTCCGTTCAGGAAAATGGGGCACGTCACTATAGTCAATGAAGATTTGAACGAGGCTCGACGTGTTGCTGAAGCGGTTAAAAAAAGTATAAAAGTTATAAGCAAATAAACATGGGTAAAGTAGGAGTTATTATGGGTAGCAAGAGCGACCTGCCAGTTATGCAAGATGCCATAGACATTCTAAAAGGTTTTGATATTGAAGTTGAGGTAGATATTGTTTCCGCACACCGCACACCAGAAAAATTATTCGATTACGGAAAGCATGCCCATAACAGAGGATTTACTGTGGTTATTGCAGGCGCAGGCGGGGCGGCTCATTTACCCGGAATGATAGCTTCCCTATCGCCGCTTCCAGTTATAGGCGTTCCCGTAAAAAGTAGCAACTCTATTGACGGTTGGGATTCTGTACTATCTATTCTTCAAATGCCCGGCGGTGTTCCTGTAGCAACTGTGGCTTTAAATGGTGCAAAAAACGCAGGGATTTTAGCAGCTCAGATTATGGGTTCTAGCGACAAATGTATCCTAGACAAAATTATGGCGTACAAAGAAGGTTTAAAAATAAAAGTAAATGAGTCTGCTAAAGATTTAAAATAAAAAAGAAAGCCCTGAATCAATTCGGGGCTTTCATCTATTAACAAATAATTCTCATGAGTTAGTCACTCTTCGTATTATCGACTGCAAAAATATAAAATAATTTATTATGCACGCATAATAAATTATTTTTTAACACATTCCTTGAACAAATGATAAAAAAAACACTAAAAACCCCATTTAACACAACATATAATACACCTCCATTCAGAATAATTCAAACTGAAGATTATCTACCAACTATCAAAGAAGCTATCAATCTTGCAAAAAAGGAAATTGATGCCATTGTCAATAATACTGAAACACCATCTTTTGAAAACACCATTGAAGCTTTGGAGTTTTCGGGAGAGCAATTGGATAGGATATCCAGCATATTTTTCAATTTAAATTCTGCTGAAACAAATGAAACTATACAAAAAATCGCACAAGAGATTTCTCCATTACTTTCAGAATTTAGCAATGATATAAATTTGAATGAAAGTTTATTCGAACGTGTTAAAGCAGTCTATGATTCCAAATCCGAATTGAATTTAACTACAGAGCAAACTACATTATTAGATAAAAAATATAAGGGTTTTTCTAGAAACGGTGCTAATTTATCTGAAGACAAGAAAGGAAAACTCAGAGATATCGATAAAAAATTAAGCAAATTAAAATTAAAGTTTGGCGAAAATGTTCTAGCCGAAACCAATAAATTTGAAATGCTTATTACTGATGCAGCAGATTTATCTGGTCTGCCTGATGGCGCTATTGAAGCTGCAAAACAATTAGCAGAATCCAAAAATAAAAAAGGGTGGTTAATCAATTTGGATTACCCGAGTTATATCCCCTTCATGACCTATGCCGATAATCGTGAGTTACGTAAAAAAATGTCGCTTGCTGCTGGTTCAAAAGCTTTTAAAGGCGATGATTTAGATAATCAAAATCATGTCTTAGAAATTGCTAAATTAAGACATAAGCGTGCAAATTTATTAGGATACAGAACACATGCTCATTTTGTTTTGGAAGAACGTATGGCCGAAACACCAGAAACGGTGCTCAAGTTTTCCAATGATTTACTTGAAAAAGCTAAACCTGCAGCAGTACGCGAATTCAATAATCTTCAAGATTTTGCTAAAGATTTGGATAGTATAGACCGATTAGAAAAATGGGATGGCGCTTATTATTCTGAAAAGCTGAAACAAAAATTATTCAGTTTAGACGATGAAAAATTAAAACCCTATTTCAAACTTGAAAACGTAATTAATGGTGCTTTTGCAATTGCCAATAAATTATTCGATTTGAATTTTGAGGAAATCGATACGATTGATAAATATCATGATGATGTATTGACTTATAAAATTACCGACATTAAAGGCGATTTGGTCTCCATATTTTATGCCGATTTTTTCCCGAGAGCTGGTAAACGTAATGGCGCGTGGATGACTTCATATAAACCGCAATATATTAAAGATGGCAAAAATAGTAGACCACATGTCTCCATAGTTTGTAATTTCACAAAACCTACAAAGAGCAAACCTTCATTATTAACTTTCAATGAAGTGACGACGTTGTTTCATGAATTTGGGCACGCCTTACATGGTATGTTAGCAAACACCACTTACCCAAGTTTATCTGGAACGAGTGTATTTTGGGATTTTGTAGAATTGCCAAGTCAGGTTATGGAAAATTGGTGTTTTGAAAAAAAAGCCCTAGAGTTATTTGCCACCCATTATGAAACCGGGGAAGTGATTCCGATGGATTTGGTTGAAAAAATAAAGGCATCCGCAACGTTTCATGAAGGGATGCAAACTTTGCGTCAATTAAGTTTTGGACTATTAGATATGAGTTGGCACGGGCAAGACCCAAGTCATATAAAAGATGTCAAAGCCTTTGAAACTGATATTTTTAAAAACACCTCTTTATATCCTGAAACTAAAGAGACCTGCATGAGCACCTCGTTTTCTCATATATTCCAAGGTGGATATTCTTCGGGGTATTACAGCTATAAATGGGCGGAAGTTTTAGATGCTGATGCTTTTGAGTATTTTAAAGAAGCAGGTATTTTTAATAAAACGGTTGCAGATAAATTTAAAGACAATGTGCTTTCGCAGGGCGGAACTGAGAACCCAATGGTACTTTATAGACGCTTTAGAGGACAAGAACCTAAGCCTGAAGCTTTGTTGCGACGTGCGGGGTTAATGACTAAATAAAATTTTAAAAGCTTATCATTCTATTATTTTAATTTTAGGTTTGCCAACCTACTCCTTTTAAAAAAATCATTAGTATAGGTTATTATATATACTTTAAAATCTTTTTGTCATACAATTTCAATTAATGAAATAAAGCATTTTAAAATGGATTTTAAATTCTTAATATACGATATACTCAAAAGTAATATATGCATTATTTTATCATTTTTGAATTTGTTTTAAACACATTAAGTACTTCAATTTCTAAAATGAACATTAAACCTTTTGGTAATTAAAATACTACTTGACTAACATAATGAATACGATTAAAAACAACAAATTACAAGCATATAAACGTATAAGGGAGGACTTAGAGCGGATAATCTGACTTTTTCGGGTAACATCAAAAAAAAGCTTTTATGTACTAAAACTTCATTTATATAAATACATTTTTTTAGCTTATTTTTGAAACTCAAAGAAAAATTTGCTACGATAATGCCCAATCATCAAATTAATCCCAATAAGTGGATTGACCTGTATTCTGATTACCTTTTTAACTACACGATTTCGCGTGTGAGTGACCGTGAAAAGGCTCAGGATTTGGTTCAAGACACCTTTTTGGCTGGTTTAAAGTCTATGAAAAACTTTAAAGGAGAGGCTAGTGAGCGCACATGGCTGATTTCGATTTTGAAACGAAAAATTATTGACCACTACCGTAAAATTAATTCTAAAAAAGGGAAAGCCGAAGTTCGAATCAACTATAAAGATAGTGAAAGTGAAGGCGATTGGCTGGAGGAACGTGTTGCAGACCCTTTTGATAAAACTGCCGAAGATACTTTACAGAACAGCGAATTAGGAGATGCCATACATAATTGTTTAGGAAAATTACCAAAAAAACAGTCTGATGTTTTTAAAATGAAAACGATTCTTGGGTATGAAACCGAAGTTATTTGTAATGAATTAAATATTACGGCGTCTAACCTTTGGGTAATTATCCATAGAGCGAGAACGGCTATGGCAGGGTGTTTAAAAGAAAATTGGTTTTAATTATGAGTAAGTTTATGATTCCTTGCAAAGAAGCAAATCATGTATGTGATAAAACACAATATAAAGAAGCTACCGTATGGGAAAAAATAATACTAAACATCCATTTAATATATTGTAGAGCCTGTAGAGGTTATACTAAAAACAACGCAAAACTTACTAAAACAATTAAAATATCTGGTATTGACTGTTTAGATGAAAAATATAAAGACGCTATGAGAAAAGATTTCGACAAAGCCTTAAAAGAAGTTTCTTAATTAGAATACAATAATAATATTAGCCATAATATTGGTAAGCCTTCCACCCAAAAAGAACTGTAATATTTATTCTGTTCGGTTTTACTAAACCACAGGACTAATCCTGTTATTACTGAAACTGAAAGTAATACTGTACTAGAATTTATAGTAATTTCATCTTTTAAAAACTCTAATAAATAAAGTAAAATTAAAAGTATTATACCTAATATTTTTGATTTTCCCACACCTAGTTTTTGTGGAATAGTGGATAGCTTAATGGCATCAAATTTTAGGTCTCTTATTTCAAAGGGAAGCATTAATACAATAACATATAAAAAGCGCTGAATTGCTAATAATATAACATCTGTATTTAGGTTATATTCGGCATTTACTATAGGGATCAAAACGGTAACCCCTGTCCAAACTATAGCAATCACATATACCTTTAATCCACTAATATTCCTTAACGAATTATACTGTTTTGGATAGAATGGTATGGCGTACAAAACGGTTAATAGAGCAAAACAGCCAATAAAAATCAGTGTATCTAATTTTAGCAGGAAAGCATAATAACACGTTAAAATAAAACAAACAAAAGACAGGATTTGAATAAGTTTTAGCCAGTTTGCCAAATGCCGATGGTAGAACTTAGCCATACCAAAATACTTTACAAAATTATAACCTGTGATTGAGGCATAAAAAATAAAATACAATACAGATTCACTATATTCTAAATTTAAGTTTAATAGCGTAATCCAAGTTAATGCATATACCGATAAAGCCACATGAATACTACTAGTAATATAAAAATTAAAAATACGTCTAAGAAAAACCATTATACAAAAATAACCAATGTGTTTATAATGCAGGTTAATAGTTGAAAACTTTCCGAATCGTTCAATTAAATCTAATAGATATTGCGTATTTTTGCGAATTATATAAATAATTGCTATAAAATGAATACAAACGCTTTCGCTTTACGTCATATCGGTCCGAGAGAAGACGATCAAAAAATTATGTTAGATACCTTGGGTTTAGACTCGCTAAATCAATTGATTTATGAAACGATTCCTGACGATATTCGTTTAAAAAATGGTTTAACTTTAGATGAACCGATGACGGAACATGACTACTTATTGCATATTCATGATTTATCCAAAAAAAATAAGGCTTATAAAACATATATTGGTTTAGGCTACCACCCTACCATTTTACCAGCGGTTATTCAAAGAAATATTCTTGAAAACCCAGGATGGTACACAGCATACACGCCTTATCAAGCTGAAATAGCTCAAGGTAGATTGGAAGCCTTGTTGAATTTCCAAACTATGATTATTGACCTAACAGGCATGGAAATTGCTAACGCTTCTCTGCTTGATGAAAGTACCGCTGCTGCAGAAGCGATGAGTTTACTTTTCGCTGCAAGAGAGCGTGACCAGAAGAAAGCAAGTATTAATAAATTTTTTGTTTCTGAAAATATATTGCCACAAACCTTATCCTTACTAAAAACAAGAGCGAACCCCATCGGAATTGAACTTATAGTAGGTAATGAGGAATCATTCGATTTTTCTGAAACATTTTTCGGAGCCATTTTACAATATCCGGGAAAAGATGGACAAGTTACTGATATAAAATCTTTTATAAAACAAGCCAATAAATCTCGAATCAAAGTAGCTGTAGCTGCTGATATTTTAAGTTTAGTAAAGCTTGAAGCGCCTGGTAAATTTGGAGCTGATGTAGTTGTTGGAACAACGCAACGCTTTGGAATCCCGATGGGTTATGGCGGGCCTCATGCGGCTTATTTTGCCACTAAGGAAGCCTACAAACGTGATTTACCTGGTCGTATAATTGGTGTTACAAAAGATGCCGATGGAAACCGTGCGCTCCGTATGGCATTGCAAACCCGTGAGCAACATATAAAACGAGATAAAGCGACTTCCAACATTTGTACTGCACAAGTTTTATTGGCCGTAATGGCTGGTATGTATGCTGTTTACCACGGGCCACAAGGTTTAAAGTTTATAGCGAACAAGGTTCACAATAAAGCAGCAACTTTGGCTAATGCGCTAGTAGAATTAGGCTACGAACAAACAAACACCTCTTATTTTGATACTATTCAAATTAAAACTAAAGCTAAAAAAATAAAAAAATTGGCAACAAAAATGAAGGTGAATTTATTTTACCCAGATAAAAATACCGTTATCATTTCTATAAATGAAACGACTGCCATTAGAGATATTAATTATTTAATTGCCGTTTTTGCCGAAGCTGCTAAAAAAGAGACTATTGTAATTTCCAAAATCAATCAATTCAGTAACATTTCAGAACATATAAAAAGACAATCAGATTTCTTAATAGAACCTGTTTTTAACACGCACCATTCTGAAACCGAATTAATGCGTTATATCAAAACTTTAGAACGCAAGGATTTAGCACTAAACCATTCCATGATTTCTTTAGGCTCTTGTACCATGAAACTAAATGCAGCATCACAAATGCTCCCTTTAAGTTGGTTTAAATGGGGAAATATTCATCCTTTTGCACCTTTGAAACAAGCTAAAGGGTATTTAAATGTTCTAAAAGCTTTAGAAAATCAATTAACAGAAATTACGGGTTTTGCAGCAACATCATTACAACCAAACTCTGGAGCTCAAGGCGAGTTTGCAGGTTTAATGGTTATTAAAGCATACCATGAATCTCGTAATGACCACCATAGAAATATTTGCTTAATTCCATCTTCTGCTCATGGAACAAATCCTGCAAGTGCCATTATGGCTGGCATGAAAGTTATTGTTACAAAATCTACCGAAGAAGGAAATATTGATGTTGATGACTTACGTGAAAAGGCAGAATTACATAAGGACAACCTTTCGGCTTTAATGGTTACATACCCATCAACACATGGTGTTTATGAATCTGCCATTAAAGAAATCACCAAAATTATACATGATAATGGTGGACAAGTCTACATGGACGGCGCCAACATGAATGCCCAAGTTGGATTAACCAATCCAGGCAATATTGGTGCAGATGTTTGCCACCTCAACTTACATAAAACCTTTGCTATTCCCCATGGTGGTGGTGGTCCTGGTGTAGGGCCTATTTGCGTAGCCAAACAACTCGCCCCATTCTTACCTGGAAATCCATTAATAAAAACTGGTGGAGACCAAGCTATCTCTGCTATTTCCGCAGCACCTTTTGGCTCTTCCCTAGCCTGTTTAATATCTTATGGCTATATAAAAATGCTCGGAGCGGAAGGCTTGACACAATCTACTAAAATAGCCATTTTAAATGCGAATTATATTAAACACCGTCTTAAAGGTAGTTTTGAAACCTTATATTCTGGAGAACGTGGTCGCGCAGCACATGAAATGATTATTGATTGCAGACCGTTTAAAGACCATGGTATTGAGGTTACCGATATTGCAAAACGTTTAATGGACTATGGTTTTCATGCGCCAACCGTTTCATTTCCAGTGGCAGGAACTATGATGATTGAACCTACCGAAAGCGAAAGTAAAGCAGAAATGGATCGTTTTTGTGATGCTATGATTTCTATTAAAAAGGAAATAGATGGTACCTCTAAAGAAGATGAAAATAACATATTAAAAAATGCACCTCATACCATGGCTATGATCACTGCAAACGATTGGCAGTTACCTTATACTCGAGAAAAAGCGGCATTCCCGTTAGATTATGTTAGGGAAAATAAATTCTGGCCAACTGTAAGACGTGTTGACGACGCCTATGGTGACCGAAATTTAATATGTTCTTGTGCTCCTATTGAAGCTTATGCAGAAGCATAAATCGTGCTTTTGAACATCGTAAATTAAAATGTAAATACATATCTACTTATTTTAAACAAATTATATTGCTGGCTATATATAAATACAAGCAGCTTTTATAGTTATGAATATTAAAATTACGGGTACAGGAAGCTATATTCCAGCGCATATTGAAAAGAATGAACATTTTCATCATCATGAGTTTTTAAATAATGATGGTTCCACTATAAATACACCTAATGCTGTTATTGTTAAAAAATTTAAAGCTATTACCGGTATTAACGAGCGTCGTTATGCTAAAACGCATTTAAACACATCAGACATAGCTTCTTTTGCAGCCGAAAAAGCTATAGAAAACGCTAAAATAAATCGTGAAGATTTAGATTACATTATAGTTGCCCACAACTATGGTGATGTAAAACATGGTAATATCCAAAGTGATACCGTACCAAGTATAGCCTCTAGAGTTAAACATTTACTACGTATAAAAAATTCAAAATGTGTGGGTTATGACTTGCTTTTTGGTTGCCCAGGTTGGGTCGAAGGTGTTATACAGGCTAACGCATTTATAAAATCTGGAATTGCTAAAAAATGTCTTGTTATTGGTGCTGAAACCCTATCGCGTGTTATAGACCCGCATGATAGGGATTCTATGATTTACAGTGATGGTGCTGGTGCAGTTGTTATACAAGCAACTACTGATGAAAGTGGTATTATTAGTCATGAATCAGGGACACACGCTCTAGATGAAGCGCATTTTATATACTTTGGAGAAACAAATAACCAAAACTCTAAAGAAGACCGTCGTTTTATAAAAATGTACGGACGCAAAATTTATGAATTCGCATTGACTAACGTACCTCTTGCCATGAAATCTTGTCTTAATAAAAGCGGTTATAATATTTCCGATGTTAAGAAGATATTGATTCATCAAGCTAATGAAAAAATGGACGAAGCTATTGTAAAACGTTTTTATGAACTTTATAACATGCATATGCCAGAATATATTATGCCTATGAGCATCGGGAAATTAGGAAATTCAAGTGTGGCCACCGTTCCAACATTATACGATATGATTTTAAATGGCCATATTGAAAACCAGCAAATAAATAAAGGCGATGTTATCATTTTCGCAAGTGTTGGTGCTGGCATGAATATTAATGCTATTGTTTATAAGCAATAGTATCTTTAATAATTATTTGAGGTTTTCGCTTTTGTGGAAATAAAAAATAAAATTATTTTATGTACGAAAAAACCTTTCCTAATAGGCGTTTTAAGCACACTATAGAATTTCTAGAAAAACATGTTACTAATACAGAGTCTATTTTGGATTTGGGTGTATCAAATCCATTTTCAGAAATTATGAAAAGTCATGGGTACTTTGTTGAAAATACTAAGGGAGAAGATTTAGATATAGATACATCAACTATTGTAAATTCCAGTGCAAATGTAGTAACAGCCTTTGAAATTTTTGAACATTTGCTTTCGCCATTTACCGTTTTAAATTCTATAAAATCAGATAAATTAGTCGCTAGTATTCCACTTAAATTATGGTTTTCCTCCGCATACAGAAGTAAAACCGATATGCTAGACAGACATTATCATGAATTTGAAGATTGGCAATTTGATTGGTTACTAGAAAAAACGGGGTGGAAGATTATTGATAGCAAAAAATGGACAAACCCCACAAAAAAAATTGGAATTCGTCCCCTCTTAAGATGTTTTACACCAAGATATTATATTGTTTATGCTGAAAGAGTTTAACTGTACATTTTAAACTATACGATTTGAATTTTTACATCATTATACCCGCACACAACGAAGGAAACTTTATTGGAATCACGCTTAAATCTTTAGTTAACCAAACATTAAAACCAAAAAAAATTGTTGTAGTCAACGATAATTCTTCAGATGACACGGAATCTATCATAAATGATTATACACAAAAGCACCCTTTTATTTCAATAGTAAAAAATATATCCTCAAACCAACATATTCCAGGTTCAAAAATTATAAATGCATTTTATAAAGGCTATGACATTCTTGACAATAATTATGATGTGATTTGTAAGTTTGATGCGGATTTAATATTTCCTGATAATTATTTAGAACAATTATCAATTCATTTTGAAAATAATTCAAGATTAGGCATGGCTTCAGGATTTTGTTATATCGAAAAAAAAGGAAATTGGATTTTAGAAAACCTAACGAGAAAAGATCATATTCGTGGTGCATTAAAAGCATATAGAAAAAATTGTTTTCTAGAAATAGGAAAATTAAAACCCTCAATGGGATGGGATACCGTTGATGAATTACTCGCTAAATACTATGGGTGGGAAATTTTAACCGATAACTCTTTGCACGTAAAACACTTAAAACCGACTGGAATAAGCTATAACAAGAGGTCTAAATATTTGCAAGGAGAAGCCATGTACAAAATGCGATATGGGTTTGTAATTACATTAATTTCAGCGCTAAAATTAACTTATAAGAAAAGACGTTTTTTATTATTGAAAGACTACATAGTAGGCTATTTTAAAGCGAAAAAGAAAAAGACTGATTTCTTGGTCTCTGAAAAAGAAGGGGAGTATATTAGAACTCTCCGGTGGAAAGGAATGCTAGGCAAGTTTAAAAGGAAGGTGTAGCTTATATCTATAAAGATGCTTAGAATTCGCAAAACTAAGCACAAACCACTAAAAAAACTAAAAACTCCAACCTTTATAACTGCTTGATGCTTCTAATTTATTCTCAATAGTATCATCTAACTCAGGAAAAAAATCTATACCTGTCAATGCTTCAACCTCATCAACAGGTACTACGAACTTGTACAATGGCGCTCTGGAATCTTCATGGGGCATTAAAAAAGCAATCATTTTTGTTCTACCCGAATTATTATCAATCAACACTTTATAAAATTGATTGGGTACAGATACATCTTCTTTTCCAATAGTATTCATTTTTCCTTCTAGCACACCGCCTGTAACCACAAAAACACCATCATATTTTCTAGCCCAATAACGCACCTTTTGTTCTAAAGTGTTCCATATACCAGCATTAAATTTGTGTTCTTGCGGGCTTATATTACTGGTTAAAAACGTTTCATCATGTGCTTGTTTTGTATAGCGTCTATCTCCCGCTGGACAAAGGTGCCCACGGTCATACCCAGAGTTTTTATAATTTCTCCAACTGGCCGCACCAGTTTTTACTGCTTTGTCTATTTCAAAATAAGGGCGTTTGTGACTTGTTCTTGAAAGGTGTGATTTTTTCAACTCATAAGCGACCCATTCTGCTTGCTCATGCGCTTCATTATAAGATAATGAATAGCCGTTGTGATGCACAATCTGTCCTGTAGTACTTGTTGGTAAGAAATATTGGTTTGTATTATTTTTAGTGGTTGCCCCTTCAGATACCATTTCGGCTTTTTCTTTTTCGCCCAAAAAATACTCGTATCCATAAACACTTAAAACGATAAGAAAAACTACAATAGAATATCGGGTTCGTTTGGTCATTATTTATAAATATATTCTAATGGTTCACCAATTGAAAAATTCGGAAAGCTAATGCCTAAAAGCGCAGAAATTGTTGGTGCGATATCCGTAATTTCTGTCTTTTTAAAAGTATGCCCTTTTTTAATGCCTTTTCCATAAAACAATAAAGGCACATGCGTATCATAATTTAATCCACTACCGTGTGTGGAACCTACTTTTGGATAAGAAATATATGCAGGATTGTTAACCAGAATAATATCTCCAGAACGTTTTTGATTATACCCTTTTTGTAATAAAGCTTCGATACCATCAGCAAAATAAACCGAATTCATTGTAGTTGCGGTATATACTTTTGAAATATTTGAATAATTGATTTGTTCATTTACAATAGCCTTTTGAACGGTTTCCAAGTCTAACCCGAGTTTTTTCAATTTATTTTTATCAATAAATATTTGATTATTGCTTATATTTTCTACGATAGCTGTAGTACCATAAGAATCCTTTAAAAATGTATTAAACCGCTCTTTAAACTGATTATTATCTACATAACCCGCTGGGATTTTTAACGACTGTAAATATGCAGGCACATCAATAGCGCCATGATCTGCTGTTAAAAACAGCGTGTACTCTCCTACACCCACTTCGGCATCTAAAACTTCAAAAAAACGTTTCAAATCCTTATCTAAACGAATATAAGTGTCTTCAATTTCTTTAGAGTTTACTCCAAAATTATGCCCGACATAATCGGTGCTTGAAAAACTTACTGCTAGTACATCTGTTATATTATCTTTACCGAGTGCCTCTGCTTTTAAAGCTTCAATGGCAAAATCTGTAACAATACTATTACCATAAGGGGTTGCTTTTAAAAGATCGAATCCTCCATTTTTTTTTGATAATTTTTTCAAATCATATGGGAATGTAGCCATACCTTTACCCCTAAATCCTTTTTCAAAATTATTCAAATCGGCACCACTTTCGGTGTAAGTTGAAATATCATACAAGGTGTCCCAAGTATCCATATAGTTTTCAATAGATCTCGAAGCATTAAATGAGGTTACCCATGTTGGAAGTTCCTCCATATAATAGGTGCTTGAAATAAAATTACCTTCATCTTTACCTCTAAACCAATAAGCCGCATTGGCAGAGTGCCCAGCAGGTAAAATGGCACCACGATCTTTAATAGAAATACCGATAGATTTTCCTTTCAATTGAGTAAACAACCTATTTTCATCTGCAAAGGTTGTTGTAAGCATTCTTCTAGGAGACATTAATTCCAAATTGGAATTTGTTCCAAGCGCCAAAACAGTTTTATCTTCAGCACAATAAACACTACATTTTTCTTCTTTATCATACCAATTATTAGCAATAATGCCATGATATTTTGGTGTTGTACCTGTATAAATTGAAGCGTGTCCGGGCCCTGTATATGTTGGTATATAATTATAATGATTGTTTTTACAGTTATACCCATCTTGCATTAAACGTTTAAAACCACCTTCTTCATACTTATCATAAAACCGCGTTAGATAATCATATCGCATTTGATCTACGACTATTCCAACAACCAATTTTGGCTTTTCATTTTGGGCCGAGGTTTGTGATTTTAATGAGAAAATGAATACCAAAAATAATATATACTTCATTATAATAATTACATTAATGAATTCAAAAATACATATTTATCTAATCTTTTAAGTTACAACTGTATTAAAAAAAGAACCGTAAATAATTCCATTTTGTATTTTCCATCTTCTTATAGTTAAAAATAATTCCATTTATTTATGCAGCATTTTATAGTTAAATTAGCATATCTTTTTTTTACTTTAGCACTTACAAATTGATATATGACCTACTTACATAACATAGGCTCTTACTTTTTAATGATTTTAGAAATGTTTCGTAAACCTACCAAATGGGTGGTTATGAAGCAATTGATACTCAAAGATATAGATGATTTAATCATTGGATCTTTAGGTATTGTAGCATTTATATCCTTTTTTGTAGGAGGTGTTGTTACTATACAAACGGCTTTAAATATCGACAATCCATTAATCCCTAAATATCTTGTTGGATTTGCAACAAGGCAATCTATAATTCTTGAATTTGCACCAACGTTTATGTCTATAATCATGGCAGGAAAAGTAGGATCGTTTATTACATCGAGCATAGGCACCATGCGTGTAACAGAACAGATTGATGCGCTTGAAGTTATGGGAATTAATTCATTAAATTATTTAGTTTTTCCTAAATTCATTTCTTTGCTACTTTATCCATTTGTTATTTCAATAGCTATGTTTCTAGGCATTTTGGGTGGTATGGCTGCTTGTGTTTATGGTGGTTTTGCTTCGCTTGAAGATTATATTGTTGGTATTCAAATTGATTTCGAAACGTTCCATGTTGTTTATGCATTTATTAAAACTTTTGTATTTGCTTTTGTTTTAGCAACAATCCCTTCTTTCCATGGATTTTACATGAAAGGTGGCGCTTTAGAGGTTGGAAAAGCCAGCACAACATCTTTTGTATGGACTAGTGTTGTTATTATACTTTTAAATTATTTACTAACCCAGTTATTGTTAAGCGCATGATAGAAGTTAATAACTTGCATAAATCATTTGGTGATGTTAAAGTTTTAAAAGGAATTAATACATCATTTGAAAAAGGCAAAACCAATCTTATTATAGGACAAAGTGGTTCTGGAAAAACAGTTTTTTTAAAATGTTTATTAGGGTTGTTTGATTATCAAGAAGGTTCTATTGCTTACGATGGTAAAATATTTTCAAAACTCACAGAAGATGAGAAACGTAATATAAGAGCAGAAATTGGTATGGTTTTTCAAGGCAGTGCTTTATTCGATTCTATGACTATTGAAGAGAATGTTATGTTTCCGCTCAAAATGTTTACTAAACAAAGTAAAAGCGAAATGAAAGACCGTGTAGACTTTGTATTAAAACGTGTAAATCTTGATGATGCCCATAAAAAAATGCCTAGTGAAGCCTCTGGTGGTATGCAAAAACGTGTCGCCATTGCTCGCGCTATTGTAAATAAGCCCAAGTATTTGTTTTGCGATGAACCTAATTCTGGCTTAGACCCAAAAACCGCCATAGTCATTGATAATTTAATCCAGGAAATAACAGACGAATATCAAATTACCACGGTTATAAATTCGCATGATATGAACTCGGTAATGGAAATTGGCGAAAAAATTGTTTTTTTGAGGAATGGGTTAAAAGCATGGGAAGGCTCTAAAGAAAACATTTTTAAAACAGACAATGAAGTTGTTACCGATTTCGTTTACTCATCAAACTTATTTAAAAAAGTACGGAGAATGTATATTGAGGAAAATGAGTAACCAGAAACTATTCAGGTCTTTCTAAAATTTTGCCAATAACGTTTGAGTCGTAGTTAACATATGAGTGCCAAGGGCCGTATAACCATAGTAACACTTTATAACCTTCATTGGCAACAACAATAGGCCTAATGTTTCTGTGTGGTGAGTTTTTTGTAATCGGTTTCCAAATGATGGTTGAAATATCATCATTTCCATCAATTTTTGCACTGTAAATTTCATGATTGCCACCTAAATCCTCTCCTGTAGTAGGGTTTACATCTGTGGAAATATAAACCTGTGTAGGGTCTTCTGGGTCAAAAGCAAAAAGTCCCGTATAACTACTTTCAACTTTATACAAATATTTACCTGCATAAGCAATTTCTCTATCATTCCATTTTTTTCCATCCCATGATGTGATTCTGTATCTGTGGTCACTATCGCTTAAATAGAGCGTATAGCCAATATGAGGGTTATTATACTGATCTTTTGCCATGGCACACGTCCATGCACTATTCGGAACACTTTCGTTTACAATAGGTTTTTCTTTAGTATTACTACCGCTATACAGTTTTTCTGCTTCAGAAGAACGCAAGGGCCCTTCATTTAAACTTTTAATTTTAGAACCATCAACATTATAAAATGCATGATTGGTATACTCAACATAGTATAAATTATTGCCAAAAGCACGTGGGTGTGCATCTGTATAAGATATGCCAATAGTATTTTCGTCAACTTGCAAGTATCTTGCATATGGGCGCTGAAACCCTTCCACATCATTAGATATAAAATGTGTCCTATCTCCCCAGGTTTCCCCATGATCTGTTGATGTTATAAATGTTGGGTTAAAATTTAGTCCATCTCTAAAAAAATTATAAAGTTTACCTTCATTCTCAACATAATACAAATTCATATAAGTAACCCCTTTTTTGGAATCATAATCGTGTTGGAATATTTTAGGGCGCTCCCACTTTAAATAATCGTTAGGGTCTGATATATTGTAATAATGTACCTTTTCATTGGCATGTTTTGCCCACATAGCTAAAATACTACCGTTGGGTCTTTTGTAAAGAGCTGGTACATTATGATCATCGACCTGAAATTTTTCATGAAGTACCAAACTGCTATCTTGTTTTTCCGATTTCAAATCAAAAACACCCAATCTTACGTCGCCACTTTGCCCACTTAACCCAGAAATAACAAGTTTTTCATTACTAATTATCGCTCTTGGGTCTTGATACCAGCACCAACCGCCATCTTCCATAAATGTGATATGATCACTTACTTTATCGATGGGATAAAATGTATTAAGATACGTATACAATTCTGAGCCAGCAGCTAAAAATGCACCGATACCATAAACTTCCGTGTAATCCTTAAAACTCTCTCCAGGTGCAGCACCAATAGGCTGAACATAACCTAACATGCCATCGTCATTAATACATTTTTTTAAGGCACGCCATGCTTTAAACAAAATAGGTTCATAAATTTTTCTGTCTAAATAACCGTGGGTTATGCCCCATGCAATACCGAACGTAAAGAACGACGTACCGCTTGTTTCAACATCAGGGTAATCCTTAACATCTCCTAATATACCCGCAGACCAGGTTCCATCATCTCTTTGGGTATTTTTAAGAGTTTCAGCCATTTGCTTAAAAATAGTTTCGTAAAAACCACGACCTTCCCAGTCTTTTGGTAAGTCTGGAATCAATAGAGCCAATCCACCAAATACCCATCCATTACCTCGTGACCAAAATATTTTATCGTCATTATTTTCTTTTTGATCAAAAAAAGATTTATCGCGGTAAAACAATTGTTCTTCTTTATCCCATAATTCGTTATAAGTCTTATGGTATTGAGAATCCATGTACTTTAAATAGGTGCTATCTTTAGTTATTTTTGCTAATTTAGCCCATACTGGTGGTGCCATAAACAATGCATCACACCAATCCCATTGGTATGTTTTACCTTTTTCACTATTAATAATGGAATCGAATCTTGACTTTGTAGGTTCAATATTTGCAATGCGTTTTAAACGACTAATTTGATGCAGATTTAAATAGAACTGTCCTACGGTATGGTCGTCCGCATGATACATTCTTTTATGAAGTTTCCATTCATTTCTATCTCCAAGTTCAACGAGCCAGTTGATGTATTTTGGATAATGTGATACTGCACTAAGTTGAAACATACCAACGTAAAGTGCGCCATTTGTCCAATCTAACTCATGGTGTTTATTTCTATTATTCCATTTTTTTCTATGCTTTGGAGACGGTAACGCTCTATAAGCACCCTGCTCTTCAAATGTTTTTATTTGCCAGTTAGCTACTTTTTCGGTAAGCTTAATAACTTCATCAGCATTAGGGGTTTGGGACGCATTTTCTATTTTTTCACAATTAAAGCAAAGTATTGTTAAAATAAAGCACAGTAATATATTTTTCATTTGTTTGGATTTTATTTACCACGGGAGCACTACGCCATCTTCTGACAAGAATTTTCCTGAGTCTAAAATTGATAATTTATGTATCTATATATTAATTTAAGAACAGCTTCATTTATAGTTAATAATGCTTCTGCTACGCCTATATCCGTTTTAACCCATCCAGGGCTTAATGCAACAGTAACAATATGTTTAGATAGCAATTTTGATGCTAAGCGTTTCGTAAACATATTAAGGCCGTTTACTAATTGCATAAGCATCCAATCTTCCTGTTGGATTTATATTAAGTTCTATAGACCCCATTACAGAAGACATATTTATCAATTTACCTTTAGTATTTATAAAGGGCTGAATGGCTTGAGAAAAAAATATAACGCCTATTGTGTTTACTTTAAAAGTCATTTCATATGTTTTTGATGTAAAATTCCCAAAATCTTCTTCTATACAGATTCCTGCATCATTGATAACAATATCAAATTTTAAGTTTTAATAGTATTTATAAAATGCCTAATTGATTCTTCATCTGAAACATCAAGAACTTCTAATTGTAAATTATATGTATTGTTTTTTAAAAGCAATTTTTAACCTTCACTTCGGCTATTATCTCTAAAAACATGCTAAAACAAAAAAGCTTTTTTAAGGTACTGTTTTGTAAATCCAAGCCCTAATTCGCGATTTGCACCAGTAATTAAAACAGATTTTAAGGCTTTGGTCATTCTCTATTTTAAAATTAATATTTTATCTTCTTCAAGCTTTTTACTTAACCAATTATTCAATTCGTTTTCTTTCTTAATTCGAATACTATCTGCTAGCTTTTCATTCCATTTTAAACGCACTACGGAAACCGTATCTATACTTATAAAATCTTTAGATTCTAACATTTTAGAATATCCAAAAAATTCTAAATCACTAAATCTCACTTTAGCATCACGAGATAGAGTGCTAAAGGATACTCCACCTTTTTTAGTATTCCTAGACTCTAATTCATTATTTAAATTGGTAATATTACCCTGTAGTTCTTCTATTTGTTTTTGAAGCCCACCAATTACGTTATCTTTTCTATCTAAATCGGCATAAGCCCTATCTAAAGATTCCATGAGTCTATCTGCATTTCTAGTTTTATTTGCATTTATAATCAACTCAAAATCAAGAAGGTTTTCATAATCTTTTTTTTCATTTTGTAAACTAGAAACCATTTCATCACTAATATCCCCATTAAAAAAAAGACTTATTTTTTTATTTTCCTTATCTAAAACTTTACGCTGCAGCCACAGTTTGTCGTTAGCTTCAACTTCATTTTCAATAAAATTTTTATAATCCATTTCATATTTACTCTCTTGAAGTACGGTCATAAATGTACCAAACGCAGGAATCATTACTATAATAGCTATTAACATAGCAAATCTTGAAATACGCTTACGTTTAGCAGAATTAGCATACTTCAACATTGGGAAACGTAATAGTTTTAAAACTAAAAATGTTGCTAAAGCAATAAATATGGTATTGATGCTAAATAAATACATGGCACCTAAAAAATATTTTACATTACCCTGAGCCAGACCGTAACCTGCCGTACAAAGCGGCGGCATTAAAGCTGTTGCAATGGCAACACCAAATATAACAGATGCTATAGTCCCTTTTTTAGTTCTTGCGATAATCAAAGCTAGACCACCAAAGAAAGCGATTAAAACATCACGAATATCGGGCCGTGTCCTAGCAAAAAGTTCGGAGGTCTCTTCGTTTAATGGAAATAATGCAAAAAATAGAAATGCCGTTAATAAACTCAGCACAATCATGGTTGCCAAATTAATTAATGACCTTTTAAGCGTATCTATATCATTTATAGCGATTGATAAACCAACCCCTAAGATAGGTCCCATTAAAGGAGATATTAACATAGCTCCAATAACAACTGCCGTAGAGTCTGCATTCAACCCTATAGAAGCTACAAATATAGAACACACTAATATCCAGGCAGTGGCGCCTTTAAAAGGAATATCGGCTTTTATTGCTAAAATTGTTGCATCTCTATCTGTATCATCTCTAAAATCTAAAAGTTCGCTTAAAAATTTTGAAATACTAGCAAATAAACCTTTGGCATCTTTTTTAACAGCCTGTTTGGATTGCTCAACATTTTGTTCTTTTTTTAAAGCTTCAGCCTTTTCAGCCTCTTCATCAGAAAAATTAAATTTACTTTCTTCACTCATAATTAGCCATATTGCTTTCCAAATTTATCTTTAACTTTTTGGACTGTTTTTTTTATGTCTTGCTCTTTGGATTTTGGAAAGATAAGTAAAACATCCTCTTTATCGACAATGATATAATCGCTTATGCCATCTATAACCACAATTTTATCTGCTTTAGTTTTAATCATATTACCAGAGGCGTCTTCTGATAACGTTTTAGCGTTAACAACCGCATTGTTGGACTCATCTTTATCCAACTTGTCATACAAACTACCCCATGTTCCTAAATCGTTCCAATCAAATTCTGCAGCAATAACGTAAACATTAGTCGATGTTTCCATGATAGCATAATCTACCGATACATCTTCAGCATTAACATAATTTTCTGTTATGAATTGTTTTTCGTTACTCGTATTATATGCTTCTATTCCAGATTCAAAAAGCTTGAATAAATCCGGTTGGTTCTTTTTAAATGCTTTTATTACACTTTTCACGCTCCACATGAAAATACCAGCGTTCCATAGAAAGTTACCTTGTGATATAAAACGTTTTGCGGTTTCATAGTCTGGTTTTTCCCTAAATTGATTTACAGACTTTATCGCTTCCACAGAAGCTCTATCGTATTCGATGTAACCAAAACCTGTGTTTGGAAATGTAGGCTGAATACCTAAAGTCATTAATGCGTCATTTTCAATACAAAAATCAAAAGCTTGCTGGACGTTTTTAGAAAATGTTTTTTCATCTTCAATCCAATGATCACTAGGTGCAACAATCATTACCGCGTCTGGATTCTCTTTCTGTATTTTTAATGATGCGTACAAAATACAAGGAGCTGTGTTTCGCATGGCAGGTTCTAAAACAACTTGGCGTTGCTCGACTTCTGGTAATTGTTCTAAAACCAAATCATTATAGCGCTCATTAGTTAAAATGAAGATATTTTCTTTCGGAATCAAATTTGCTAAACGGTGAAATGTTTTTTGAATTAAAGTATCACCTGTACCAAGCATATCATGAAATTGCTTAGGAAAATCCTGTGTACTAACCGGCCAAAATCTAGAGCCTACTCCTCCAGCCATTAATATGGCATAATAGTTTTTATTCATTTGTTAAATTTATTAATTCTACTTCCGCATTTGGATTAAACAAATATAATTTTCCTGTTTTAACTTCTTCACATTCAAATCTTTTAACACGTTTATTTCCCATTTTAAAAATTTTGCCGTTATATAATTTAAATATGCTTCCTAAAGGGATTTGAAATATATAAGTCTTACCATTGGGTGCATCAAATTTTTTTAATGCTAAAGCTAGATTAACGTCAGTATCGCTTGAAGCCTTTGGGTTTTTAAAATGTTTAGCCAATAAAGGTAATAATACATTTGGAAAAATCTTAGGGTTTAAAAACGGCAACATTAAATGCTGGAACGTTCGCTTCCATTCTACACCATGTGGTTTTATAAATTTACCATAAGCTTTGTATGCTTCAAAATGTGCTATTTCGTGAATCAAAGTTATTAAAAATCGGTATTTATTTAAGTTTGAATTTATCGTAATTTGGTGTTTACCATTTGGCAAACTCCTATAATCGCCATGTCTTGTTTTACGCTCTTTCTTTATTTTTATTGTAAGATCATCAGTATCTAATAATTTCAATACGCCTAACATAGCGTGGGTAGGCAAATAATTATATAATTGATTAGACATATGGTGCTACTTCGAAATCAATTTTAATTAATTTTGATTTCAATAATATTAGAGAACAAGTTACCCGATTTTACCTTAATATTTAACGCGCCCGTATCATAATTAGTTTGTACAATACCTAGGGCTTTACCATGGTACGTTTTTACAAAGTCGGCTTTTGGGTTTTGTACATTGTATTCCCAACCATTATCAACGGCAATGAGTTGGCCTTGTCCTTCAATTTCAAATTGTACTTCAACATCAGCATTTGGTATTCTAATCCCATGCTCATCTAAAAGTGTGACTTCAATATGTGCGACATCTGAATGATTGGCGTTCATGCTGTCTCTATCACTTTCAATTTTTATTTCGGCAAGTTTACCAGCTGTATTCAAACTATATTCATGAGCTTTTTTACTATTGTTATAACCTACAATTTTCAGTTCACCAGGTTCAAAAGGCACTAACCATTTTATAACGTGATCCTTATTATCATTCACATTTTGTTTACCGAACGATGTTCCGTTTAAAAATAATTCTGATTCCTCACAATTTGTATAACCTTGAACAACGATATCTTCGCCTGACTTGTAATTCCAAGAATCCTCAATATCATACCAGGTCCAACGGCGCAACCAATTGGTACGTTTTTCTAAAGTAAACCCATTATTTTTGTCATATTTGTATTCGGAAACGGAACGTGGTGCTGTTCCAATATAAACTTTAGGGTCATCCTTCCACAAGCATTCATAAAAATGACCACGGGGCATTTTAAAACCTGCAAAATCAAAAAACGCTAAGTTTAAGCCTTTTCTTGGAAATGGTCCTGATTCGCCCATATAAGCAAAACCTGTCCAGGTAAAAATACCTGCTACAAATTCTCTATCATTTATGGCTTTCCACTCCTCCCAAGTACCTGTATTTTCAGATCCTAAAATTTTTAATTCAGGATATTCACTATGAGCACCATCATATTCTGCTGCCCTATAATTAAACCCAAGTACATCCACAGCATTAGCATACCCACTAACCTTAGCTATAACTGGTAGTACGCTGCCAACAGTAACAGCTCTAGTGGTATCCATTTCTTTAGTCCATTTTGATAATAACCTTGCGATAATCGCCAACGAATCTACTTCAGGTTTTACACTCTCAAAAGCTGCTTTATTAACTTCATAATCATAATTAGGTATATGCTCATAATATTTCACATTGCCATTCACTTTTTTATAAGCTTCCGGATAGTGAGAAAACGTCCATTCAATTTCGTTACCGATACTCCACATGATAATTGATGGATGATTTTTATCCCTTCGGATTATATCCTGCAAATCTTGTTTTGCCCAATCGTTAAAATAAGATGAATAACCATCTGTGAAAGATTCCGGTGCATCATTGGATCCCAATTCTGTAGTACTTTTATCTTTATCTTGACTCCACTCATCAAAAAACTCAGCATCCACTAACATACCTAATTCATCACATAAATTTAAAAATTCGGGTGCATACGGGTTGTGAGCCGTTCTTATAGCGTTACACCCTATACTTTTCAATTTGATTAAACGTCTTCTCCACACATCTACAGGCACTGCAGCGCCAACTGCTCCTGCATCATGATGCAGGTTTACACCTTTAATTTTTACTTGTTTTTCATTTAGAAGAAATCCTTTGTTTGCATCGAATTCAGCAGTTCGAATACCAAAATTCTCAGATACAACATCAAATAATTTTTTATCTTTTATAATTTCAATTTTGGCTGAGTAAATGTTTGGGTTTTCCAAATCCCATAATTTTGGATTTGTTACAAATATTTCTTGATTGACTTTTAATTTATCATTTATTAATAACTCTTCTGAAGCTTCACCGACTAACTCACCTTCGGAAGATATAATTTGAGTTTTCAACGTAATAGCTTCCTCTTGCTTAAACATCGACTTTAAATTGATGTTAAAAGAAACCTGTGCTTCATTATTACTAATTTTTGGTGTTGTTATAGTAACTCCCCAAGCTGGAATATGGATAGCGTTACGTTTTACCAACCTTACATTTCTATAAATACCAGAACCCGTGTACCATCTTGAATCTACGTAATTAGAATGATCTACACGAACTGCAATTACATTTGGTTTATCAAAATGAAGGTATGGGGTAAGATCATAATTAAAACTAACGTAGCCATTTGGTCTAAAACCTAAAAAATGTCCATTAATCCAAACTTTTGACCTTGTATAAATACCATCAAATTCTATAGATATATATTTATTTTCATCAGTTTTGTTTAGAGAGAAAGACTTTCTGTACCAGCCTACGCCTCCAGGAACAAAACCTGTACTACTTGCCGTTTTTCTAAATTCGTTAACGCGAACTGCCGAAATACCAGATGGTAAGTTGCTGTTGTTTTCTGATGCTTCTGCAACACTACTCACATCTTTATTTATGGGTAATGGTGGTGTAAAGCCCTCTTCAATACTCCAATCATGAGGTAAATGTAGCGTTTTCCATTTTTCATCAGAAAAATCTAAATTTTGAGCATTTCCAATATCACCAAGACTGAATTTCCAGTCGCTATTAAAGTTCAACTCACGTTCCAACTCCTTTTGTTCGTTATTCGAACATGAAAAAAAAAGTAACAAAAGACCTGTAATCAGTAAGTTTAGTTTATACATTTTGATTAGTTTAATTTCTAAAAACTAAATATAATAAAAATGAAGCGTAGAGCTACTAAAAACTAATAAATCATATCCAATAAATCTGACATTTTATTAAATGTCTTGGTAGCATTCATCGCTAATTCATTATTGTAATCATGTTCTGTATACCCAAAAACATCAAAACCGCCTGCTTTTGCAGCTCTTACTCCAGAAATACTATCTTCAACAACCAAACATTCATTGGGTTTAAAACCCATAGTTTCTGCTGCCCATAAAAATATATCGGGTTCTGGTTTCCATTTTTGAATGGCGTAACAACTGAAAATATTACCTTCAAAAAAAGGTAACAACCCTGTAATTTCAAGATTTAGTCTAATTTTATTTTCTGGCCCGCTGGACGCTACACAAAATGGGATTTTTATATGTTCAACAACATCTTTTATACCTTTAATAGGTTGTATTTTTTCTCGAAAAGCTTCAAATGTGTTAATACGGTAGTCCGATTCAAAATTAACAGGTAATGGTTTACCTATTTTTTTTGAAATTAAAGCCATACAAAAGTTAAGAGCCTTTCCTTTTAATCCAATTATGGATTCCTTAAAATCCATATTAGCACCCAAATAGTTAGCCATATCGACCAAAACTCCAATAGCAATGGACTCACTATCTATTAGTACGCCATCGCAATCGAAGATTATACATTTGTATTTACTCATAAACTATGGTGTAGAACTAGAAACCTGCAACAATTTACCATTGTAATATTTATTTCCGTTAAGTGAAAAATCAAAAATATATTCTGCCATTCCTAATGCTGTAATTGGTGCTTGATATCCAGGAAATGCCTCTTCTAGCATTTCAGTTTGCACAGCACCTAACGCTAGCACATTAAATGATATACCTGACTCTTTATACTCCTCTGCTAGTAATTCTGTTAAAGTTATAACTGCGGCTTTGCTTGAACTGTACGCTGCTAATCCCGGAAACTTCATACTTCCTTGAACGCCACCCATAGAGCTTATAGTCACTACATGACTCTGTTTTTTCAAAAAAGGCAACACTATTCTGGTTAATTCTGAAACGCCATAAACGTTTGTTTTATACACATGTTCAAAATCCGCTATAGATGTTTTAGCAAATGGTTTATTTAAAAGCACGCCTGCATTATTAATCAGAATATCGACTTGTTGCCAATTAACTCCAATAAAATCTTCAACTTTCTTATAGGCCTTAGAGTCGCCCAAATCAAAAGACAATGAAATAACGTTTTCTAAATTTAAATCTTGAATAGGCTTCTCATTCCGTGAAAGCGCTAATACATGATACCCTTTTTTTGAAAATAGCTGTACCAACTCGAAACCAATACCTCTACTTGTACCGGTAATTATTATATTTTTACTCATTATACATTTTTATTTCCTTGTTAGGCGTATTAACCATACCTTCTAACGCAGGAATCATATTATTTATAAAATCAGTCATATGTTCAAAATCCATTTGGGAAGCTTCATCATCCACATGGTGATAATAATCAAAATTAGTAAAATCGAAAGTAGAAATAGCTTGTGCTGGTACTTTAAATTCGTTATAAAATGGAAAATTATCCGAACGTTTAAACAAATTATAGGCTTTGGCCTGTGGTAAAAATCCAATTATTTCAGCATCAGCGTATTTGTTTAACTTTTCAGCCATGTTGGATAATTTATAACCCGTTATATATGCTGTAATTTCGCTTTCTGCTCGAGGTACACCAATCATTTCGAAATTAATCATAGTATACAAATCTATATTATTTTCTTTAAGTCGTTCCGCTAAATGACCAGATCCCTTTAATCCCATTTCCTCCGCAGAATAAAGGGTAAACAATATACTTCGCTTATTCTTTTTGGTATTTGAAAAATATTTTGCCCATTCCAAAATCGCCACAGTTCCTGAAGCATCATCATTAGCACCATTTGCTATAATATCGCCATTTACCGCTTTTGCAGTTCCTATATGATCATAATGCGCACCTAGTATTACAAACTCATTTTTTAACTTTAAATCTGTTCCTTCAAGGTAACCCACAATATTATAACCAATAACTTTTTTTACATTAAAGGTATCTCTATAGGTTTTAAAGTAAGGTTTTATATTATTTTTTTTAAAAAAAGTTTCGATGAAAATAGCAGCTTTTTCAATGCCTTTGCTTCCTGTATCCCTCCCCTCTAGTGCATCTGCAGCTAAATATTCCAGACTTGACTTTACTGCATCTAATTTAATGTGCTCATTTGTAACGACCTCTTTCTTGATTTCACTTTCAGAAACCTCTTTTTCGCCTTCATATTTGTTATCGGCAATCGTATCAATTGAATCTGTATTCGTTTCAATAATTTGTTTTTGACCACCACAACTTAAAATAAATACGACCATAAGAAAAACAAATATTCTTTTCATACAATATATTTTCGATTTAAAGATAAAAAACCTGTTTCAATTGACGTGAAACAGGTTTTAAATATTATAAAATTACTAGGTTTGCTAAAACTTGTTATACTAGCATGGTAACAGGATTTTCAATATATCCCTTTAATGTTTGAAGGAATTGCGCTCCAGTTGCGCCATCAACTGTTCTGTGATCGCATGCTAAAGATAACTTCATGGTATTCCCAACAACAATCTGTCCGTTTTTAACCACTGGTTTTTCAACAATATTTCCAACGGAAAGGATTGCTGAATTTGGTTGGTTAATAATAGATGTAAAAGTATCAATACCGAACATACCCAAATTAGACACCGTAAAGGTACTACCTTGCATTTCATCTGGTGTTAATTTTTTATTTCTAGCTTTTCCTGCTAAATCTTTTACTGCCGCACCAATTTGCGGTAATGTTTGCTCGTTAGCAAAACGCACTACAGGTACGACCAAGCCATCTGGAACCGCCACAGCCACACCAACATGAACATGGTTATTTAAGCGCATTTTGTCTGCGAACCATTGTGAGTTTACTTGCGGGTGTTGTTTTAGAGCTAAAGCACATGCTTTAACTACAATATCGTTATAAGAGATTTTAGTATCTGGAATTGAGTTAAACTGCGTACGGAATGCCATAGCATTTTCCATATCGAACTCTACACTTAGGTAATAATGTGGTGCAGAAAATTTAGAGTTTGTTAATGCTTTTGCAATGGCTTTTCGCATTTGCGAGTTATCAATATCATCAAAATTTTCCTGTCCACTTGGAACAAATTTACCAACCGATGCTGCACCTGTTGCAGGCTCATAATTTTCTATATCACGTTTAACTATACGTCCATTTTCTCCAGAACCTTGAATTTTCGTTAAGTTTATACCTTTTTCCTCAGCCAATTTTTTAGCAAGTGGTGATACGTATAAACGCCCGTTTTCTGTAACTGGAGTAGGTGCTGGCGGACTCTTTTTTGTAGATGAACTACTAGATGTTGAAGAAATTTCTTTTTTAGGTTCTTTTTTAGCTTCTCCCTTGGGAGCTTCTTTTTTAACAGCTGTTGGTGTAGAAGAAAAACTTGAAGCAACTCCAGAAACGTCTGTTCCCTCAGGGCCAATAATGGCTAGCAGTGCGTCTACTTTAGCAGATTCACCTTCCTGTAAACCAATTTCCAATAAAGTACCCGATTGGAACGATTCAAACTCCATAGTCGCTTTATCTGTTTCAATCTCAGCAAGAATATCTCCTTCCTCAACTTTATCGCCAACTTTCTTTAACCATGTTGCAACAGTACCTTCTTCCATGGTATCACTTAAGCGTGGCATGGTTACAACGATAACACCTTCTGGTAAATCTTCTGCCGATTCTGTATCTTGATCTTGAGAAGTTTCTTCTTTGGAATCTTCTTCTGTTGAAGCTTGCTCTAAGGATTCTTTAATATCTTCTTTTTTCGTTTCCGCAGAAGCGCTAGCACCTCCTTTTAAAATCTCTGAAATATCTTCACCTTCATCACCAATAATTGCTAAAAGTTCATCGACCTTTGTTGTTTCACCTTCCTGAATACCTATATGAAGTAATGTTCCTTCATTGAAGGATTCAAACTCCATAGTTGCCTTATCTGTTTCAATTTCAGCTAAAATATCGCCTTCTTCAATTTTATCACCTACTTTTTTTAACCAAGCGGCAACGGTTCCTTCTTCCATGGTGTCGCTTAAACGCGGCATATTTACAACTATTGCCATATCTTATATTTTATGTTGAATGAATGGATAATCTTCTTGCTCGTAAACCATATCGTATAATTGTTGCTTTTCTGGGAATGGAGATTCTTCAGCAAATTTCTCACATTCTATAACACGAGCTTTTACACGCTTATCGATAACTTTAATCTCATCTTCTGAAGCATATTTTTCATCAAGAATAATATTTTTTACCTGTGTAATAGGATCTATCTTCTTGTATTCTGCCACTTCATCTTTGGTTCTATAGTGTTGAGCATCACTCATGGAATGCCCTCTATATCGGTATGTTTTCAACTCTAAAAATGTTGGTCCGCCACCTTTACGTGCTCTTTGAATGGCTTCATCAAAAGCTTCAGCAACTTTAATAGGATTCATTCCGTCAACGGGGCCACATGGCATATCATAACCTAAGCCTAGTTTCCATATTTCTGTATGGTTAGCAGTCCTTTCAACAGATGTACCCATAGCATAACCATTATTTTCACAAACGAATACAACTGGTAAATTCCAAAGCATGGCTAAGTTAAATGTTTCATGAAGGGAACCTTGACGAGCTGCACCATCACCAAAACAACATAAAGTAACACCGTCTACTCCATGATATTTATCGCCAAAAGCAATACCGGCACCTAATGGAATTTGACCACCTACTATACCATGACCGCCATAAAATCTAAATTCTTTAGAAAAAATATGCATAGAACCACCCATACCTTTGGATGTACCTGTAACTTTTCCAAATAATTCTGCCATAACGCGCTTAGGATCTACTCCCATACCAATTGGTTGAACGTGATTACGATAAGCTGTAATCATTTTATCTTTTGTCAAGTCCATAGCATGCAAAGCACCTGCTAACACAGCTTCCTGACCATTATATAAATGAAGAAAGCCTCTTACTTTTTGTTGGATGTAAACGGCAGCAAGCTTGTCTTCAAACTTTCTCCAGAATAACATGTCTTCGTACCATTTGAGGTAGACCTCTTTTGTGATTTTTTGCATTGACAACTATTTGAGTACTATTAATATTATTAATAAGCGAAATACAAAAGTAACACTTTGTAATGTATTGCAAAAACGCAATTTCACTAAAAATATAAAAAATATTATAAATGCATTTAAATTATTTAAATAATAGCTGCTCTATTTATTATAAAAATTTAAGAGGAAAGTGCTAGAGTAAAGACTTATCAAAAACTAGAGGCAACAGGTTTGAAATTGAATTTGATTTGGTAATAGCTCCAGTTTTACCCATAAAATAGATTTCGATTGGTGCATTCTGTTTAATTTCATATTCGGCAATGGCTTGCCTACATGCGCCACAAGGCGGAATTGGCGTATTGGTTTTATGCTTTTTTGAACCTGCAGTAATTGCCATACGAATCATTTTAGCTTCAGGAAACTGAGAACCGGCATAATATATTGCCGTGCGCTCTGCACATAAACCTGATGGATACGATGCGTTTTCCTGATTACTACCCGTAACAACTTCTTCATTATCTAGTAAAATTGCTGTACCAACATTAAATTTTGAATATGGCGCATAGGCTTTTTCTCTAGCCTCAACTGCCTTTTGCATGAGCGAGGAAACAGTTTTAGGAAGTTCCTGCAAATCCTCATAGATATATAATGTAGATTCTATTTTTATTTGCTTCATAATCAAATGTATTTAATAAACCACCTTATGGCAGGCTTATTTTATATTAAAATCCATAAAAAATAAATACTAAATTCCAAAACCAAAAAACTATTGTCTTTCAACAATAGTTTTAAATATAAATTTATCTCAGATATGTTAATATTCTAAATATTCTCCTGCACCAAAATTAAAAGTTAATGAAAAACGCAATGTATTCTCCAAAGGACTTTGTATTTTTGAAGCTGAAAATAGATACGATAAGTCAATATTTACAACATTTGCTTTAAATCCAGCACCTAGAGCTAAAAATTTTCTAGAGCCTTTATCTTCACTTTCATTAAAGTAACCAGCTCTAAAAGCAAAAGAATCTTGATATACATACTCTGCTCCTAAAGACCATGTAAACTCTTTTAATTCTTCACTAAACCCATCAGGCGCATCACCAAATGATTGGAACATTCCTGATAAGAAACTAACATCTGGGTTTTTACCTTGAACAATATATCTTGGCTCACTACCATCTGTAGCTTGTGTCCCGTTTCCATCTAAATCATCATATCCATAAACAGGTGGGGTTGGTACTAATAATTTTGCAACTTCTGCGGTTACTGCTATTTTATTATAATCATCAAAAATAAAATCAAAACCTGTACCTAAACGAAGATTTGTTGGCTGAAAATTTTCTTCACCACCATCGTCATACTTAAATTTTGGCCCAATATTTTGAATAGCAAACCCTGCTCTCCAGCGTCCATTAAAATCTGAGTACGCCTCTTCCTCACTTTGATAGTAACCAGAAATATCGACTCCAAAGGTACTTGCTGGTGTAATATCGCCACCAACGCCTTGAATCCTTAAATCTGAACGCAAATAACGCATAGCCACAGACATTGAAAATTGATCTGCTAATCGTAAGGCATACGACGCATCAAGCGAAAACTCATTTGGTTTTTGTTGCCTTGGCGTATCATTTGGTCCATTTACGAATTCTATTTCTCCTAAAGAAAAATATCTTAAACTTGCTGCAAAGGCACTTTTTTCATCAATACGATTATAATATGTAAAATTACCTAAAAATATATCGTTTACTAACTTACTTAAGTATGGTGTGTAACTTACACCTATTCCAGATTTAGCTTCAGAAAACGCGTACTTCGATGAGTTCCATTGTTGGGAAAATGCATCAACAGAGGTTGCAACTCCCATATCTCCCATACCGGCAGCACGAGCATCTGATGCTATTAATAAGAACGGTATACCCGTTGTAATAACCCTTCTGTCTTGATTAGGAAAAATTATAGTTTCCTGTGCATAGCCTTTAAAAACAAAAGCAAAAGCTATTAAAAGTAATATTCGGTTCTTCATGAAGTTAATTTTAGTTAACAAATATAATTTTTATTTCAAGACTTGTTTTATTATTCTTTAACATGCTAAAATTATCGTTTAAACAGGTGTTTAATTACAACACAACAAGTTTTTCTATCCTTTCTACTGTTTTATTTAATACGTTAGAGTGAACTTTTAATTTATAAACATAAACACCTTTACCTATTTTATCTCCAAAATCATCTCTTCCGTCCCAAACGATATCTTTGGACAATGAGCTCGTTGCTTTTATACCGCCTGTGGTTTGCCCATTTAAAGTTCTTACCAATTTTCCAGACACTGTGAATATTTGTATAGAAACGTCCAAAGGTTCCGAACTATTGTGATTGAACCAAAATTCTGTATAATTAACAAAGGGATTTGGATAATTTAGCACATTATCTATAGCCAAACCTTGGTCTTTATCAAATACAACGAATTGTATTTCAGTTATTGACGAGTTATTATAAACATCCCACGCCTTGAGCGTTAAAGTATGTAAACCTGTTTCTAAATCTCTAAAAGGGAAACTTACCGTACCTTTAGTGTAATCGTCTACTTCTGTTTGGTAATAGTCATTTAAAACTACAGGGTTTGTTTCATCGCCATCTATAATGGCTACAATATCATGACCAATGCCACTAGCCGTATTTATACCATTGCCATCTTCCATTTTAGCCAATAAGGTTGGAGATTCATTGGTTATTCCTCCTGTAACGAAATTTTCATCATTCATATAGAGTTTTACTAAAGGCCCCGTATTATCTGCTGGAGCATCTTCATTTAAACCTCCAATTTTAACGTTATTTATATTTGTTCCAGATTGATCTTCTGTTAAAGCTTCATTTTTTGAATAAAAACTAATTTTACCGAAACCTACAGGAATCCCAATATCTTTTGGCACTACAAAATCGAATTCAAATTGACCATTATTAACCGAGGCCTGACCTCTAAAGATAATTTCGCCTAGTGTTTTAAAATCTAAAATTATAACTTGGCCATCATCTCTTATTCTATCATTACCCAATGTTTGTCTATTAATAACTTTATCGTAGATAGTCGTTGATAATGTGCCATTATAATTGTTTATTATATTTCCAGAACGATCTGTAACTTCCCCAGCTAACTTTACATAACTCAATGCTTTTAAAGTATCTGTTGCTTCGGTAATGGCTACATCATTAATTTTTGTAAGCTTTATATTTGGCTTAGGGAATGCTAACTTCATAGCTGGGTCTCCTATAAAAAAAACTAAGTTCTTTTGGCTATTGCCCGAAATAAAAGGGTCGTTTTTAGCCAGCCTTAACGCTTCTGCCATGGATGGGTATTCATTATCGCTAAACATATCATCATCGCTATAAGAAAATAAATATTGCCCTAACTCTCTGTTGAAAGTAATTCCAAAATTTACAAATACCTGTCTGGTTGTTGTTATTAAACCTACAGCTCCTGTTTCTTTATTCCAGAAGGTAAATTCTCCCGCTGTTTCTCTAAAAGGATTATCGAACCTTGTAAACTCGCATGTAACTGTAACAAAACAATTGAGTTTACAAAAATTTCGAAGCCCCGTAATATCTGGTTTTAACAAAATTCGTTCTTCCGCTAAACCATCTTCACCCCCATGCCCGAAGTAATTAACCACTAAAGCACCATTATCCATAGCATTAACTATTTCATTAGTAACTATTGGATAGCGATCTCCGCCAGCGGAAGATTCTTGTTGAAAAGCATCCGAGTGGATTTTAGTTACATTAATAAATGGCTTTTCCTGAGAAACAACATCACCGATATTATCAGTAGTTGCCTGTAAGGCTCCTTTTAGTTTACTATCATTATCATCAGAAATAACTACAAAATTGTTGCGCCAACTACCAAAAGCTTCTTTGGCATAATAGGATTCCATTTTATCGACCATATCTTTACCGCGCTGAGGCGTATCAGCCAAAATTCTACCTACCGCAATATCCAATTTATCACTTGAGACCATAGTCCCTTCATTATTATCCATCATCCCATAAAAATCATCAGACACAAAGGATGTAGCAATACTAAAACTGTTGTACGAATACCATGAAGGAACAATATTGGTATTATTAGGAAGCCTATCCTTATAATCATAGGATCCATCTCCAAATAAACACAAATATTTGATTCTATTTTCTGGCGCACTTGCATTATCGTAAACGTATTTAACCAAATTCCTTATAGCTCCTATATCTTGATTTCCTGAGCTGAATTCATTATAAATCTCATCTAATCCAACGACTTTTACATTTAAACCATTTTTGTTTCTGTTTAGCTGTGCTAATCGTTCCGCTTGATTGAACATATTATTTGGCGTAACGATTATATAATCAATATCTTGAAAAACACCTTCATTGTTTTTGAAAATGGTGCCTTTAATGTTCTGGTTTTTTACTACCGTTTTTGAATCTGTTTTAGGTGTGAAATAATCGGAAGAAGAAACTGCTACATATGACTTTAATGTTCCCATTTCAGATCTAAAACTTACTGTTTCATTTTTATCTGAATTTATGTAGTTTGAGATATCATAACTTTCTGATACGTCCCAGATTTCATTAAGGTTTGCAGTATTTGTAATGTTATATTGTGCAATACCTGATGCAGATGCAACCGTTTTATTTTTAAATAGAAATTGATTTCCATCGAAATTTAATTTGCGTTTCGCTTCAACAGCTATATAATCTAAATACCCTACAGTACTTGGGTCACCTAGATTATCAAAGTCTAAACCTATCTTGATTTTTGATGAATCAACAACCAAATTACCGCTATACATTGTTCCATTAGCTAGAGTTGGAGAGGACACTCCAGATACACTTAAAGTTGATACAGTTTCACCATTAACACTTAAATTCATTTCGCTACGACTTTTAGAGGCTGTAGCAATAGAGACCGTTAATGCTATATTTTCTGTAGTTATTAAATCTGGAAAATCAAATTCGAATGTTTTACTATTTTCAACATCGAAACGATCGCCAAACCAGCGCCTTCCTAAGGAAACTAGATTATAAGTATCTATTTCATGGTATTTATAATCATCAAAGGTATCTACAACCATAGTCACGGGGCCTGATGGTTGATTAAAAGCCTGAATACGCTTGCCGTTCCCAGAACTTACATTAATATAATAATACGTTTTGTCTGTATAGCAATTAATATGTGTTTTACTTTCTTCGTTATATTCTTTTGGACCTTGAGCATAAAATAAAATATAATCGTTATTATCAAAAACGCCATCATCTTCACCAACAAACTTTATAGCATTTTCAGGCACATCCATAGGATAGGGTGTTGCATTCAAATAAGGAATCATGCGCCCACCATGACCAAATAACTTTATAGTTCTAGGATTTACGTTATTGACATTAACCCCTAAGCGCTGCAAAAAATTTTTAGACAATTTAAAAACGCCAGTAGTATCCACATAAAATCTATACCAATCTCCTGAACTTAAAACTGAATTAGAAACAACTCCTAGACCCTTATTTTTAGCCAGTGAGTTTAATCTATTTGTATTAATGTCGTATTTATAATTTAATCGAAATGAAATGATTTTTTTAAAATTACCATTTGCATCTTTTAGTATTGGCGATAATTGAAAAAAAACATGCTTTTTAAGCCTTGCAGTTGCATTTTTTAAAGTAAATTTTAGCTTATTAGGGATTTTGTTCAAATCTAAATCCTTTAAATCCTTTTTAGAAATAGCCTGATAAACGACATTACTTAATGATGCTGAATTTTCATTTATTAAAAAATTAGACTCCCATTGATCTGTTAATACAAGCCCGTTTTCTGAATCGTAATTAAAATATTCAGTATTAAAGTAAGGTATTTCAGTTGAAAAGCTATCTCCATAAAGTGTTTGAGAACCTTCCCAAATAATTGTATATTCCTTTTGTTGAGCAAATACTTCTGCTGAAAAAAATAAAAGTAAAAGTAAAATGGTTTTCTTCATTAGTAAAATAACGTCTTTTACACATTGTTATTATTAAAAAAACAATAATTTTAAAAATAGATTCAAAATTACAATAATAAATTAGTAAATAACACGTTAATACAACACAAAACTTTGATTTAAGGCGCTCAAATCATCGTTATAATGCATAAAAACAGGATGAAATACATCATTTTTTGGTTAAAATGCAAAAAACATCTTGCGTTATTAGGTTTAATTCTTATATTGCAGCACCAAAATTATTATTAGCTTACTTAAAAGTATGGATATGAAAAAAGTAGTAGCATTCAAGGTTTTATTGGTTTTAGCACTAACAGTGTCTTTTACTAGTTGTAAAAAATCTTCGAGTTCAAAAAATAGCTCTAGAGCTACTGGATGGAACATCAATGATAGAGACGGTGGTTTTCAGTACAATACAGATTTTAAAGAACAGGAAACATCTCCAGGCTTAGTTTTTGTTGAAGGTGGAACCTTTACCAAAGGTCGTGTACAGGATGATGTTATGCATGATTGGAATAATACACCAAATCAGCAACACGTTCAGTCATTCTACATGGATGAAACCGAAGTTACCAATGCTATGTATATGGAATATTTAGATTGGATTAAACGTGTTTACCCTCCATCTGAAGAAAATTTAAGAGCTATATACCATGGAGCTCTTCCTGACACCTTAGTTTGGAGAAACCGTTTAGGGTTTAATGAAGTGATGACAGAAAACTATTTACGCCATCCAGGCTATGGAGAATATCCTGTTGTTGGTGTAAGTTGGATTCAAGCTGTTGAATTTGCCAATTGGCGTTCAGATCGCGTTAACGAATTCAATTTAGAAAAAGCTGGATATATTAAACGTGGTGCTAAAATTACAGATGTGGACTCAGAACAAACTTTTAGTACAGACACTTATATTAATTCACCGACATCAACATATGGTGGTAACGAAGAAATTTTAAATGGTGATGGGCGTAATAAAAAAAACGTAAGAACGGATGCTGATGGTAACGAAACTGGAATCTACGCTACTCGCGAAACGGGTATTATTTCTCCAAAATACAGACTACCGACTGAAACCGAGTGGGAATACGCTGCTTTAGGACTAAGTGAACTTAGAAGTTATAATTTATACCGTGGTCGTAAAAAATACCCATGGGACGGGCAATATACACGTTCAGGTAAACGCAAGATACGTGGTGACCAATTGGCGAATTTTAAGCAAGGAAAAGGAGATTATGGAGGTATTGCAGGATGGTCTGATGATGGTGCAGATATTACCAACGAAGTTAAATCTTATGACCCTAACGATTATGGTTTATATGATATGGCTGGTAACGTTGCTGAATGGGTTGCTGATGTGTACCGACCTATTATTGACGATGAGTTTAACGATTTTAACTACTACCGTGGAAATGTATATACAAAAAACGCATTAAATGAAGACGGTACAGTAAAAGTTGTTACATCTGATAATATTGTTTACGATACATTATCCAATGGAAAAGTTGTTGCCAGAAACTTACCAGGTGAAATTTTAAAAATTCCTATTGATGAAAATGAAACTTACCTACGTACTAACTTCGATAAAAGTGATGAGATAAACTTTAGAGATGGTGATAAACGTTCTTCACGTTATTATGAAAGTTTTAATGATGACGAAGGTGTTATTGGAGAAAAGAAATCATCAACGAGTAAAATGTATAATTCTCCTAAACATTCAGTTTCAAGAGATTCTTTAGGGAATATTGTTAGAGAGTATGATAAAGGGAATAACAGAACATCTTTAATTAATGATGAAGTTAGAGTTTACAAAGGTGGATCATGGAAAGATAGAGAGTATTGGCTAGACCCTGCTCAAAGACGCTATTTCCCGCAAGATATGGCTACAGATTACATTGGTTTTAGATGTGCAATGTCTAGAGTTGGATCAAAAAGTAAAGGGAAATCTAAAAGGAAAAACTAGAATTTATAGTTTTAAAATATTAAAAAAGTCCTAGCGTTTGTTAGGACTTTTTTATTTAAATTTAATTAAGTAATTATACAAAAAATAAATTTTGAAAATAGCAGATTTACATACCTTATTTCTTGAATGCAATTCAGTATCTACAGATACAAGAAACATAAAAAAAGACGATATGTTTTTCGCCCTTCAAGGAAATAATTTTAATGGAAATAATTATGCCGAAAAAGCACTAAAAAAAGGTGCGAAATATACAATTATTGATCAGGTAGAATTTAAAACATCTAGTAAAACAATACTTGTAGATAATGTATTAAAAGCACTTCAAGAATTATCATCATATCATAGAGCCTTTCTAAAAACACCAATTATTGCCATAACAGGTAGTAATGGTAAAACAACTACAAAAGAATTAATAAACAATGTATTATCTAAAAAATTTAGTACCACAGCTACAATTGGCAATTTAAATAATCATATTGGAGTACCGCTTACATTACTTTCAATGACTGCTAATACAGAAATTGGTATTGTTGAAATGGGTGCCAATCATCAAAAAGAAATTGAATTTTTATGTAGCATAGCAAAACCTGATTATGGCTACATTACAAATTTCGGAAAAGCACATTTAGAAGGTTTTGGAGGTATAAAAGGTGTTATTAAAGGTAAAAGCGAAATGTATAATCATTTGATTTATGAACAAAAATATGTTTTTGTAAATTCAAATGATTCTATTCAAATTGAAAAAACAAAGCATGCTAAGGTGTTTTCCTTTGGAAATAATAGTAATGAAAGTGATGTTTCGGTTGTTTTTTTAGAAGCTCACCCTTTTGTAAAATGTAAGTATAATGGCTTGGTTATTGAAAGCAAACTTATTGGTGATTATAATTTTAATAATATCGCCGCCGCTATAGCCATTGGACAGTTTTTTAAAGTTAAAAATCTGGATATTAAAAAAGGTATTGAAAACTATATTCCTTCAAATAACCGCTCTCAAATTATAAATAAAAAATCGAATAAAATTATCCTTGATGCTTACAATGCCAACCCTTCAAGTATGTATGGAGCACTATTAAATTTCGAAAAACAACCTGGGTTTAAAATAGCCATTTTAGGCGATATGTTCGAACTAGGAAATGAAGCAAAGAAAGAACACCAAAATATTACAGATTTAGCACTCTCACTACATATTAACAAAGTAGTTTTTATTGGTGAGAACTTTAATAAATCTGAAACTAATTCTGATGAAATAATACAGTTTGAATCGTTCGATACTTTTAAAGAAGGTTTTAATTTATCTAGAATAAAAAACGCTTCAATTTTAATAAAAGGTTCACGAGGGATGGCATTGGAACGAGTAATAGACTTAATTTAAAGAGCTCTTAAAAGTAAAAGTGCCAGTTTGAAAAACTTCAAACTGACACTGTACTTAATATAATTCTCCCTAAGAACTAATTAATAGCAATGTAAAGATGCATAATAAATAAGAAATATGCAATACTCAATTTGAGTATTTTAGATTTAAATGAGGGTTTTGTTGGTTTTAAGCATTCCAAATAATTCTCCAATTGAAGAAATATTTAGTTTTTTAAGAATATTCCGTCTATGCGTATCAACTGTGTTTACTCTGATATTCAGATTTTTTGCTATTCTTTTACTCGCGTAATTTAAAATTAAAAGCCTAATAATATCACGCTCTTCATTACTTACACCATCTAAATGTAATTTTTTATAAAAATTATTAAAATATATTGTTTCATATACTTCATGATCATTAAACAACTTAGCCGATGTACATAATTGCATATCTATATTTCCAGAAAACACTGTATAATTTGCTAAACTTATAATAGGTTTTCATTCATTATCAAATTCAAGAGAAGAAGTGTTCTGTAAATTGATACTATCCATATACAGAGATCTTTATTAAAAAAACATAAAAACTTATTCTTTCATTAGCTAAAAAAACCATATTGTGAATAATTATTAATTGCAATGGGTTTAAAAAGATTAATAGAAAAATCCTATATGTCAAACTTAAACAGGAAATTCTATATAAATTTATCGTATAGGATTAAAAAAATTACACTAATGATGTTGAAAATTAATTTTTAACTATTTTTTTATAAGATAGCATACCGTTTTCAGAATAAATTTTTAATAAATAAATACCTTTCACTAATTTTTCAATATTAAAAACTACTGATGCGTCATTGTAGTTTTCAGACACCACCAGCTGACCTTTAATATCAAAACACTTTATATTCTTAATAAGGCTATTAGAATCTAATTTAACTATACCATTTGAAGGGTTTGGATGCATTTCAACAACTACCCTTTTGTTTAAATCATTTACAGACAAACTGCTATTAGGTTTATATGTTCTAATCCAATCAATTCTCATAGTGTGATTTACAGTGTTAGCCAATTCTGTATCTGTAGGAATAACCGATTTACCATTTGCTGTTCTCCATCCCTGTTCTTCAACAGAAAAAATAATATCCATAGCTTTTGATAATCCAGTCCTCGTATCATCATTACTATCGCCAGGAGTTCTTGAATTTGTAAAAAACACAGGGTCTATCTGATCTTTACCTTCTCGCTTCGTTACTTGAATGCCGTCAATAAAGTAGTACAAATGCCATGGGTCTTTCCAATATACACCATAGGTATGATAATTATCTTTCCAAAGTATATTTCCAGCACCGTCATTTCTTGTAATCCAAGTTGGATGTATTGAGGGATTTCCAGGTCCTGACCCAAACTCATTGGGTTGCCAGTCTTGAAAAGGACTTCTTATAAATACGTGATGGCTTATATGCATTCTTTGAGCCCACCACGTTAAATCTTCATTAGCACTTTCTGAAAAATCAGCACCATAACCTTCCATAAAATCAATTTCTTGAGTATCATCAGGACTTAATAACCAAGCGCCATTTGCTAAAACAGAATTCATTATTTTAACTTTCGCTTCAATATAGACGGGAAATTGAACCGTTTGGTTAGAATGAATAATCCCAGCGTTAACCTTATTGGTTTGATATCTTGATGCTGTTAACTTTAATTCCCCTCCACTAACAGAAGAATGCGTTCTAGACCATTCTGTTGATCCTGGACCAGACCAAGGGTTGTGATACCAATCGTCCCATTTACCTAAAAAAGTACTGCCTTTACTTGAGGCTGGAGCACTATAATTAAAATCGTCTGAGACATCAGTTTGTAAAACCCAAGTATCATCTCCTTCTAAAATTGCAGGAACAGGAATACCATTCCAGTCTTGACTTATTACTGTTGATACTATAAATAGGCTAAATAAGAAAGCGCAAACATTTCTAAACATTTTTTTGTTTTTTACAAAATTAAATTTTATGTGTTAAAAACCAAGATTTACAAACTCAACAAAAACTTAACATATGATTTATTTAATATTTTATTTAGAAAAAAACGATTAATAATTCTAAAAAAGATTATTTATCCTCTAATTTCCAGGTTCTAACCCAATCAATCCTCATAGTATTTATCGAATTATCACTCAAATCAGTTTTAGGAGGAAGGCCGCCTAACCATGTAGCTTCATTAGTCCATAAATCAAATATTATTTCTTGATCTCTTGTAAATTGTCTGTTATACGTATTTCCATCTTCATGCTCTCCTACTACAACGCTTCCTGCAGGCTCTCCATCTAAATAAAACTGAATATTCTTTGAGTCTTTCCACCATACTCCGTAAGTATGATAATCTTCATTCCAACCAATATTTCTTAAAGGGTTTGCTGATGATAAATTTGATCTTAAATAATTCCCTTTATTTCTTATAGTTTGTGGGGTCTCATTTTCGTCAGCTTGAAAATATTGTGAATTCATTTGATTAGGAAAATCGGGTTGACAACCACATGAAGGGTTTGAATTATTTTCTATAATATCTATTTCATCTCTATTGTCTATATTTCCATTATTCAACCAATAGGTATTGTAAGCTGATATGTGAGCTGTTTTAATTCTAGCCTCGGTATACATAGGATATTTAGTTTCTGCTTTGGAGTGAATTCTTGCAGATTGAAACCATCGGCCGTCTGGATTACTTTCATTTAAAGTTGCTTTTATCCAAAGTTTACCATCCATAACACCTGAGTTTCCGTTTGATGCAGACATAAAAACAGGCACACCATAATTCCAAGTTGATTTAAACCATTTTGAGCTATCCCATGCATCAAATTCATCAGACATAGATTCAAATTTTACCCATTTTTTATCATCTGGTGTTGTATTTTCTATAGATACAAAGGATGGAAAATCTGGATTAATGTTATTAAAGTCTTCTGTAGTTGGACCAACTTCGTTTACGGTAATAGTAACCTTAGCAGAATCTGTATCTCCATCTGCATCAGTGATTTGGTAAGTAAAACTATCTTCACCAAAAAAATTGGAATTTGGAACATATTCAAATTCCCCATCATTTATTTCATTAACGGAACCATTACTGGCAGCCGATACTAGACTATAATTATCTGCATCTCCACCATCAGTTCCCAAATCATCATTTGAGCCTACATTAACTTTATTTAATGTTCCTGCTGTACTATTTTCATTTACACTCAACGTATCATCAATAGCTGTGGGTTTACCATTTGGAGTTACAGGATCTTCAGGCTCTTCTGGGCTTGAGCTGCTACTGCAACTGGCAAACATTAAAAAGGTTACAAATAATAGTACAAACCAATTTCTTCCTAAGTTAATATTGTTTTTTCTTAACATGTTTTTCATTTTATTTTTGCAATTAATTATTTATTAGATGAATTATTAATCCTATAGTCATACATAGAATATGTTGTTTCTTTTACTTTATCAATTAAATCCTCAAAAGGGTTATCACAAATATCAACAAAACCAACGTTGTAATTCTCACCATCAAAACGGCCTGTATTTGGTTCATCTATATATTGAAACCAATGTGCTCCAACAATATTTCGATGCCTTAATGCGCCCTGAATATAATTTTGATACATTTGCCCACGCACTTTCTGATTCTTAGCTTTTTTAATTCCTACATGAAAACTCCCTTGATCTAAAGCTCCAAAATGAAATTCACCAATCATTACTGGCTTATCGACATTTTCTGGTAATTTAAAATTTTCAATACTATACTCGTATTTATTAAAACTCATAATATCTAGATACTTACTAGCTGCGGAGAGTACAATATCATTATTAGCCCAAGCAAACCGACAACCTAAATAGTTTTGATTAGGAGCCACTTTTTTTAACTCTTCATTAATTATTCTAAAATATGTATCTGCTATTTCATCATAAAAAACCACTAAATCTTTATTATTTATAGTTTCTGGTGGCGTTGTAGATTTTAACAAATCGTCCCATGAATTATAATTAGTTTTCCAGGCGCTATTAATTGATTTAATAGTTTCATATTTCTTTTTTAAATGTTTTACAAATTCAATTTTCGCAGACTGAGAAGCAGGACTTTTTAAAGCACCTAAAGACAAAGAACCAGGAAGTCCCCAAGATAACTCATTATCCACAAAATACCCGATACACCAAGGATCGTTTGCGCCTTCTTTTTGAGAAACTATTGAGTTCTTTACAGCTATTCTGAAAGCAGGGTCATATACATCATGAAATTTACCCCAAAAACCATCAGACCCCTCAATCTTTGGGGTTTCTTTAATCCAAATAGAACCCACATATGGTGTTTTATGTTGTTTTGTTGCTCCAAAATCAGACATAAAACCAATGGTATTCATTCCCCAATCTTTTATTCTCTTGTGTGCCATATCTCTAAAAGACCCTAACCAATCGTCACCATATTTTCTATATAAATTACTTTGGTAAAAATTATAAGCGTCATAAGGCAGTTTATCCAAATAGAAACCATGTGAAGTGAAAGTGCCTTTAGTATAGAATTGGCCAAAATCGCTATCTTCTTTTGGCAGTTCTTTAAAGTAATTTTCTCTATCTGAAACACCTGTATAAACCGCTTCTGATGCTACGCAATTAAGACCAGCAGTCCAAAATAAATATCCTTCAGGATCAACTATCCACCATTTATCTTGATATTTCTCTGTTCTAAAAAAACCTGTGGCATTTAAATTAGGTCCCTTTGTCCATCCGCCATATTTTCCAATATTCTCAGGCCCGTTACTTTTGTCTAAATATGCTATTTCTTTATTCGCTTTTTCAACTAATTCTTTATTAGAATGTGTTTTACCTGACCAATCTTCATGAATATACTGCCCAAATTCATCAATAAATGGAAAGAAACCAGTTGGGTCTTTAATCTCTAATTTATTTTCTGCCCGTATATTATCTACTATATAATGCGTAATACCCTTAGCATAACGAGAATTGAAGGAAACTTGGTTTATTTTTTTAATATCTGTTTTAAGCTTACCTGGAACGCCACGCATACCGTTTATTTCTATTTGAGGTGAAAATGCCCAATCTTGTGTCCAGGCTAAATCTACAGCAATGGTTTTGGTTTCCCCAGGATTCAAATCCACATAATCTGAGCAGTACCATTTAATTAGTCCATCTGGATCATCACCAACAAACATTTCTACTTGAATAGGCCCATCGCTTATACTACTAACATCGGCTTTAACGGTTTGAAAACCTGACAAGTTCCAAGGTTTATCAACAGATTCTTTAATTGCAACTCCTGGTTTTGACTTTGTATATCCGCTATTTATTTTTAAAACGTTATTACCGGAATCAGTAATGACCTCAAAAGTGGCATCTGCTTCTTCTATTTGAGATGTTTTAAAATCGTTACCAAAATCCAATAAGACTAAAACATCTTTTTTTTCTTCAATCTCAGTATTTTTACAGCCTCCTAAAGAAAACAAGAGCAGCAATAAAAAAGCACTTACTTTTTTAAACTTCCGTAAATAATTAAATCTCATTCTAAAAAATTTAAATTCTATTTCACTAATAACTCTTCAAGTTCTTCAAGTGATTTCCCTTTAGTTTCTGGAACTTTTATCCAAATTAAAACCAATCCTATTACTGCAAAAACACCAAAGAACAAAAAAGTGTTTGTGTTTCCTATTTGGGCTAATTGCCAAGGAAATAACAACTGCACCAAAAAGGCAACAGCTAAGTTTATTAACCCAACAAATGAAATGGCAATACCCCTAATTTTATTTGGAAATAGTTCTGAAAATAACACCCACATTACAGGACCAATCGACATGGCAAAAGCTCCAACAAAACCAATAATACCGATAAGAATTAAAACGGTATTCATTTTAGCAGAAGCTGTTATTAAGGTAGACTCATAAGAACCTGCAACTTCCTCCCCAAGGGTAGATACTAAAGCCTCTTTGAAATTAAGATCATTTTCAAATACACGGTCTTGAAGTTGAATGATTTTTGTTTTATCAATTTCTACTGGCAAATTTGTGATAGCGCTATCTGTTAACGTATAAGTAGCCTCGCTAAAACCATAGCTTAATAAAAACAGAGAAATTGCTATACCTATCATACCAATAATTAATAATGGTCTTCTTCCAAATTTATCTATAGTTAATATAGCAACTATAGTAAAACCTAAATTAGTAACACCTACTAATGCTGCCTGAATAAAAGAAGCATCTGTTCCTATTCCAGTCTGTTCAAAAATCATTGGCGCATAAAACAAAACGGCATTAATTCCTACTATTTGTTGAAAAACACCTACAATAAGTCCAATAACAATAACCTTTCTCATATTCTTCTTAAACAAGTCGCTAAGCTTAGATTTTGCTTTATTTTTATCTTCAAAAATACTTTGCTCAACTTCATTTAATTGCAAAGTAGCCTCCTCATCTGTAACTACTTTTCTCATAACAATAAGTGCTTCTTCTTTTCTATTTTGAGTCATTAACCACCTTGGGCTTCTTGGAACTACAAATAGACCAAGATAATATAAAATTGCTGGTATTGCTTCAAGCCCTAACATCCAACGCCAATTCCATTTACCAAAACCTAATGTGTTTGCCCATTCCGCATCAGAATTTCCCCATTTAAGAATTAAATAATTAGTAAAAAATGCTATGGAGATACCAATTACGATGTTTAATTGATTAAAAGACACCAACTGCCCTCGTTTCTCAGGAGGCGCTACTTCGGCAATGTACATAGGCGCTATAATTAAAGCTGCTCCTACTGCCAAACCTCCAATCATTCTGAAAAGAATTAGCCAAATAAAGGATCCAGATAGTGCAGAACCAATAGCAGAAATAGTGAATAAAATAGCGGCATATTTTAACAACTTTCTTCTACCATGTTTATCACTCATTGGCCCAGCAATAACCATTCCCAATGCTGCCGTTAGCGTTATTGAACTTACAGCCCAACCCAATTCAAGTTTGGTAAGATTAAATTCAGGCTCTATAAATTTTACAACTCCAGAGATAACCGAAGCGTCAAAACCTAATAGAAACCCACCTAGTGCAACAATAGCTGCAATTCGAATAACATAAAGTTGTTTTTTTGACATAATTAATGTGGTGGTTTAGTTTAGTTAATTGATGTTTACTATTCTTGTCCGCGCTCTCCTTTAGCGGTATGATGTACCATTTTCCAAGTCGTAAATCTTCGGATATATTGGTAATCATCGTTTTTATACTCATGCGTTAGTCCCCAACGCAAAATATGAGTTGGGTGTACTTCTGCATCAGCATATCTATTTAATCCAATAGCGTGTGGAGCACCTTTTATAACCCCTTTAATATCAAAATTAATGCCGTCTGGCGACCATTGAAGTGTGTTTTTCTCAGGCCCATCTGTAGTAATTAACGAGGAAATACCACCATTATAAGGCCAAACACAAATTTCATGACCACTATTGGAAATGGGATTATATTCAGACTTTATATAAGGGCCTTTAGGGTTGTCTGCAATAGCTACACCGTGCCTTATTTGTCTTCCCCCAAATGTTATAGCTTCGCCCATTTGCTCTCCTTTATAATATAAATAAAATTTATTTTTATATGGAATTATACATGGGTCATGAACTTTATGACTATCAAAATCACCCTTCTTTTCAACAGCAAATCTGCTATCTGTATCACCTTTCCAAACGCCATTGTCAGCAGGTTTTAAAATAGGGGCTTCACTTTTTGTCCAGGGTCCATAAGGTGAATCAGACCAAGCTAATGCAATTTCTTCTTTAACCCTAACATTATATGGACATTTTACTGTTTGGTAGCACAAATAATACATCCCTTTATGCTCCATTATTTCTGGAGTAAAAACGGATCGATCATCATAACACCCTTTTTCGCCTCTTTTTACAGCTAAACCTTCCTCTTTCCACGTAATACCATCATAAGAGGTGGCATACCAAAGATCACATCTATCCCAAGGAAAAACTTTATCCTTTTCAATATCCCCAGCAAATCCATCCGTTGGCCCAACGGATCTCGTGTACCAAACAAAATATTTTCCATCAAATTTTATAATAGCACTTGGATCTCTTCTTACAACGCCCTCTTCATAAGCTAAATCTCCTTTTAAATCTTCAACTTGATATTCGAAAAACCAATCATTACTTGTATCAGCAGGCCATTTCAAGGCACGTTTACTAGCAGTGCTTAGTTTATATTTATTTGTGATTCCTAAGAAATCCATTTGTTCATCTGTAACCTCTATATCCATTGCTTTATTAATTACTCTTTAAATTATTAAGTTTTTTCTATTTTATTAAAATTTTATAAGAGCACTATTCTTTTACGCTTATAAACACCTGATTTTTCTTAAGCTTTATGCCTGATGTAAAAGGTTTTCTTCTCCAGATATTGCTCGAATCCGTATTTACCATCCTCACCACCAGAACCCGATAGCTTATAACCGTTGTGGAACCCTTGGTGCTGTTCACCGTGCCCTCT
>ENA-ORXT01000082-ORXT01000082.1-marine-metagenome-genome-assembly--contig:-NODE-82-length-145340-cov-8.593324_pt1 | contig 145340 bp, 107 predicted proteins | sample MGYA00237868_ERZ511482 | MGnify/ENA metagenome assembly ERZ511482 | reverse complement strand
GTTGCTTCCACTTACCGTTACCGTAAAAGTGAAGGTGTCATCACTTGGATCGTTTGGCGTATTATTATCATCACATACTATATCTGCAATCGCATTACCGATACTACATGTTCCTGAACATGGTGTCGGTGCAGTAACTGTAATATCTGATGTACATCCTGTATCATCAATGTCTGTTACTGTGAAACTTAAATCTCCAGCACTAATATCATAAGGACCAAAACTTACAGCCGCACCATATGCCCCTGTAGTGTTACTTGGATCATCTGCTGTCCACGAAATTCCTGTATTATCTCCTGTTACCGTGACATCGAAAGTAAAAGTATCATCACTCGGATCGGTCGGAGTATTATTATCATCACATAGAATATTTCCTACCAACGCTTCTATCTCGCAAGCATCAGAACAGGTCGCTGGTGCCGTTACCATCACGTCCGTAGTACATCCTGTATCATCTATGTCTGTAATCGTAAAAGAGAGGTCTCCACCACTAATATCAAAAGGACCAAAACTTACAGCCGCACCATATGCCCCTGTAGTATTGTTTAGGTCATCTGCTGTCCATGATGCTCCTGTGTTGCTTCCACTTACCGTTACCGTAAAAGTGAAGGTGTCATCACTTGGATCGTTTGGCGTATTATTATCATCACATATTATATCTGCTGTTATTGATTCAATGTCACAAGCATCAGAACAAGTATCGGGTGCTGTCACCATCACATCTGTTGTACATCCAGAATCATCTATGTCTGTAATTGTGAAATTTAAATCTCCCCCACTGATGTCGTAAGGACCAAAACTTACTGCTGCACCATATGTACCTGTCGTATTATTGAGATCATCTGCTGTCCATGAAACTCCTGTATTGCTTCCAGTTACCGTCACCATAAAAGTGAAGGTGTCATCACTGGAATCGTTTGGTGTATTATTATCATCACAAATAATATCTGCCACGGTATTACCAATGCTGCAAGTGCCTGAACATGATGCAGGTGCTGTAACTATCACATTTGATATACATCCTGTATCATTTATATCTGTAATTATAAAATTTAAATCTCCACCATTGATATCATAAGGACCAAAACTTACAGTTCCTCCGTAAGTACCTGTTGTTGTATTTGGATCATTTGCAGTCCATGATGCTCCATTGTTGTCACCTGTTACAGTTACATCAAAGGTAAAGGTATCATCACTTGGATCGGTTGGAGTGTTATTATCATCACATAGAATATTTCCTACTACCGCTTCTATCTCGCAAGCATCAGAACAAGTCGCTGGTGCCGTTACCATCACGTCCGTAGTACACCCCGTATCATCAATGTCTGTAATTGTGAAATTTAAATCTCCACCGCCAATATCGTAAGGACCAAAATTTACAGTTCCTCCGTATGCTCCCGTGGTATTATTAGGATCATCAGCATTCCATGATGCCCCATTATTGACACCAGTAACTGTCAAGTCAAATGTATAAGTGTCATCAGTTGGGTCAGATGGTGTATTATTATCCGAACAAACTATATTAGAAGTTACGGCATCAATTTCACATGGACAATCACAGCAAGTAGTTTCACAAGTTGGGCCAGTATATTCGATTTCTACATGAAGATCATAGCAAAGCAACGTTGCATCTTGACCATCAACAACAATGTAATATAAACCATTGGCTAAATTTCCTTCGAGCGTAAAACATCCTGGTGCTTGATAGGAACTTGCCATAACTGGTACAGGACTAGTTGCTGGACAAGTTCCTGGTACTATTTGAACTTGTGCTGATCCTCCACTTGAAATAAGGTTTTCAAATGAAACTCTAACGTATGCAGAAGATAGACAATCGGCATCACCATTTACAAAAATTGAATAGAACACATTGTTGTTTACTACATTGTTAAGATAAGTTGATACGGTAATTCCACCGTCACAATCATAATCCGAATTACCAGCAGCAGTACCTGAAAGTCCATTATTTGGACTACAACCTGGAATTTCATTTCCGAAAGCCCCAACATTTGATTGACTCATTAGAGTAGTGTCGATATTTACATTTTGCTCACCACTTGTACAACCAATTGATGGTGTATTATCTCCCATTACTGTACTTGGCAGAGAACTACAATCGTCATAAGCACCTGGCTGAGTAGTACTTCGCTCAGCACAAAACTCAAAACTCAATGGACCAGCACCACCTCCATTCCAAACCATAATTCTAACGTAATATTCACGGCCAGGAATCAAACCTGAAATATCTAACCTATTGTGAATAGGTGTAGTACAATCTCCAACGTCTCTAGGACCACCTAGTCCAGCATTATCCGCACAATCAACATAAGTCAAACCACTCACAAGGTCACAATCACCACTAATTCCACCTGCATCTGCCTCATATAAAACCGTAACCAAATCTGGAGTTGCTTCCATAGTTTGATATAAATCCAGCCATGCATCTTGATTTGCACTATGTGTAAATTTAAACCAAATATCATTTTGATTTGCAGGTAGAGCAGTGACACAAGAAATTAGAGGATCACCTTCAATAGTAGTTACAGATGGTGGATTAAGACCATCACTGAATAAGTAAGGATCTATGGCACATAGCCAACCGCAATCCGAAGCGACTGCATCATCAATAAGAGTTGTCAAATCAATAGCAACAAAAGGACCCTCATTTCCTGAAACTGGAGTAAATACTAAATTTATATTTACAATAGAATCACATCCTGATTGCATAGGTATAGCCTCCATACCCGTTGGGTTTGCTTCGTTGTATAAAGTATTATTTACCATTACACTATAACCATCGCCCATACAACCATTGTAAGTCTCCATCCCTTGAGTAGGAATTGTAGGAGCAGTAGCTGTGAAACTTGACGTACAAAATAAATCAACTATATCTGTAACCGTAAAGGTGACATCACCGCCACTTATATCAAATGGCCCAAAAGAAATAGGCGTATCATAGGCTCCAACAGTAGGATTTGGAATATCATCTGCACTCCATGAAGCGCCAACATCGACACCTGAAACCGTTACATCAAAAGTATAAGTATCATCCGTCTGGTCAAACAGTGTGCCGTTGTTATTACAAACAATATTAGTTACTAAAGAACTAGTAATAGAACAGTTGGAACAATTAACATCAAATGTAATTGAAGTAGCATTTTGTATGTTTTCACAATTGTCTTCTACTCCTCCGCAAGCATTAAGAATGTTCAAAGAATAAGTGCCATTTTGATCCATAGGAGCGCCTATAGTAAATGTAAAATCAGTCCCAAAATTAGCACCATTTGAACAGTCTCCTATGATATCAGAAATATTTTGCGTAGATCCATCTGGATATTCTAATTCAAAATCACAGTTTTCTAAAGATGCACAAGTAATAGGCTCATCGAAGGTAACATCTATTGTGGTATCATCACAACTCACTGTTCCCACAACCATATCAAATTCTGGAGGGGTTGTATCAAAAATACTTGCCGTAGATGATGAAAAATCTAGATTAAAACCACTTAGTGATGTACTAAAATTACTTACTATCAAAACCAAAGTTTGTCCCTCTAAAACTGGAATCGCGGAATTAAGAAGTGTTCCTTCTGCACCTTGACTATTTAATCCTAAAGCGGGATTTAAGGTTGCTCCAGTTACACCAGCAGATATAGAGAAATTACAACTTAATTCTTGGCTTGCGCCAGTTGGGATTCCCTCACATCCGTTATCAGTAATATCATAAACTGCAAAATCATAATCATCATCTATATCATCAGGAGAAATTAGAAACCCTAGATCTCCATCTGTTTCAACATTTATTACAAACCAAACACTATTTAGTTCGCCACTAAATAAACATGATCCTGGAGGAATTTCATCTGGGTTAGATCCAGCTCCAATAAAACCATCGTTATAATCATAAGTATCTTGACATACTGGAATTGCTCCTATACAATCCTGTGATGGAGCTTCAGGTGGACAAGACGAAATATCCAAATCAAAATCGGTGCAAGATGGTTCATAGGTTATTAACCCTCCAGCATTACTTGTAATTTCTATAGCAGAAAAAACAATATAATATTCTACTCCGGCAACTAATTCTGCTGTGGTAGCCGGCATATCATCTTCATCTACTCCAGTTGCGATGCAATCTGGATTTTGATCTGGACAATCATCGAAAATAAAAATAGCAGGATCAGCAGATGGATTACTTCCATTACTCGTTTCAAAAATATAACAACCAGACTCTGTAGGTGTAAAAGTCATTACCGTTTCCTCGGAGTCTAGATAAAAGCCTAAAGGATTATTACAGCCTGCAATATCTGCTGGATCATAGTCATCTATAAAGCCACAACTAGTCATATTATCGTAAAGTCCAAGTCCGGGCAAATTAATTGGATTTTCACAGGTCAATCCAGGTGGACAGTCTCCACTTCCTCCAAATATACTTAAATCTAATTCTGTGCAACCTATCATGGCTAGTCCGGGAGCAACTAATTCTACTGCAGAAATCATTATAAAATAAGTTTGACCTCCTGTCAAAGTTATATCTACTTCTGGAAAACCATTTTCTACTTCGTCACTTACTAGGCATGAGGCACCTACGGCATCTGGACAATCGTCTAAAACGTAAATTCCAACATCGGCATCAAGGTTAGAATTACCTGTCATTTCGGTTAAAAAATTATAGCAATCTGTGGCTGGAGGTGTAAAAGTAATAATGACGTCCTCTCCATTCATATAGAACCCTCCACAAGCATCTGTTTCATCATAATCATTTCCTAAACCGCAAAGATTAATATCACTTGTAGTACCAAGACCTACATCCAAAGGACTATTGCAATCTACACCTTCTGGACAATTAAGGCCACCCCCAGTGACCATTAGGTCAAAATCTTGACAACTAGAATTGTATATAATTCCAGTTAATTCAATAGCTGAAATAACAATGTAATAAGTTTCTCCTGCTGTTAAATAAGTGTCTGCAGTTGGCATACCATTTTCTACTACTTCAGATACCAAGCAATTTCCTCCTGAATCTGGACAATCATCTAAAATAAACATACCAACATCTGCATCGCCATTTGAATTTCCATTACTAACCATTTCGAAAGTATAGCAATCCGTTACGTCTGGCGTAAATTCAAAAACTACATCATCTGCGTCCCCCTCAGTCGCTCCACATAGGTCAGCTATTGTATAATCATTACCTGCATCACAACTTGTTTGATTAGCCAAAGTGGTAGGTAGTAATCCTGGGTCAATTATTATTGGATTTGAACATATATTACCAGCAGGACACGCAACTGAAGTAATACTAATATCAAAATCTGTACAATTTGGATCATTGCTTGCTACTATAATTGTATACGTTGTACCTGAAAGTAAATTTACAGTTGTAGATGGTCCTCCAGCATCCATAACACCAGAACCTACACAGTTAGAATTGGTATCATCAGGACATCCGTCCAAAATAAATACACCCATGTTGGCTGATGTATTACTTAAATTAGCCACTACAACATCAAAACACCCATCCGTAGGAGCTGTATATTCAAATACAACATCTTGTCCATTCATATAGGTGCTTTCGCAAACATCAGTGTCATCATAATTATCTCCTTGGGCACAAGTGGTAACGCCAGTTGCTGATCCACTAGAAAGGTCAACTGGATTAGCACATGTTTCTCCTCCTTGATCACAGGAATCTAATTCAAAATCAAAGCTCGAACAATCGGGAGCAGTAAAAGTAGAAACAACTATGTAATATGGTGTTGAAGCTTCAAGATAAACATCAAGTGTAACATTATCCGCTCCTCCATTTTCTGCTGCATCCACACAATTACTTCCCCCATCTGGACAAGCACTCCAAACAAAAACACCCAAAAAAGTGTCCGTGTTGGTAAAATCTAAGGTATAACATCCAGAAGTCGAAGGAGAAAATTCCATTACGTAATCTTCTCCTGTAATATAATTTACATCACCACATGAAGAAGTGGTGTAATCAAACCCAAATCCACAGGTAGTTCCACCTATAACAGAATATGGAAAGTTAGGAATTATAAATGGATCAGCACATGTACTTCCTGGAGGGCACTCTTCAACTAATAATTGAAAATCACCACACTGTATTCCGGGTGGTGCAAGGGCCCCTGGATTGCTAGAAATTACGATAAAGTATTCCGTTCCAGAAGTTAAATCTATTTGTACTGGTCCAACATCCACAGCGTCTGCAGTTGATCCTTGACAAGTACCACCTGCGTCTGGACAATCATCATAAACAAATAAACCCATCCAGTTATCTGTATTTTCTAAATCAAATCTAAAGCATCCAGTAGTAGTAGGAGTAAAACTATAAACGTAGTCATCCCCAGTCATAAAAAATGCGTCCCCAGTACATCCTCCATTTACATCAGTATTATCATAATCATCACCAGATCCACAAGTAGAGACTACTCCACTATCAAATGGTTCTGAGATAGTTTCGGCAACAGAACATACTGTCCCTTCTGGACATTCATTAATATCGATATCAAAATCAGTACAGGCTGTCGTCAATTCATCTGTACTAACAAAAAAATAATATGTTGTTCCCGCATCCAAATCAAGCGTAATACTAGGATCTCCCGCAGACTCTACAAAATCTATGCATCCTGCATTTACATTACAATTGTCAAGCACAAACAATCCTACATCTCCAGAAGAATTAGAAATTTCGACAGTGTAACATGAAGTGGTTGGAGGACTAAATTCAATGACAAATTCTGGCCCTGCAAAGAAAAAACTTCCACAAGCTGAGGAATTATCAAATTCATTTGAAGACAAACATGTCGATAAACCAGTAGAAGAAAATGGTACAACATTGGCTATCAACGGATAGGTACAACTATATCCATCTGGGGCACAATCTCCTCCAGAAGTCTGATTTATTGTTATCGAAGTTATCGATAAGGGATTAATAACACATCCAGTACCAATTGCATTTTCCGTTAAGAGAATCTGGATCCATCCAGAAAATGTCGCTGTATAATCTATGGAGGATTGAACTCCTAAAGCACCACAAGCATCATTATTATCAGTTATGAAATTTAAAGTTTCATTCTCTATCAATGTCAGGTAGGTATCGAAATTATTTTCAGCACAGGTGCTTATCGTATAATCCGCTCCATTACATACATATAACAGAAAGTATTCTCCTGCGGCAACATTATCCGAGGATTGAGAAGTACCAGAACCCATTGAAATTAGGGGCGTGTTAACTTCTAAACCACCGCTACAAGGCTGTCCATAAGCTACAAAAGGAGAAGTAATAAAATAGGCAAATAAAATAAAACAGAATGTGTAAAATTTGGTCTCTCGCATTGCAATTGCTTTAATTTAATTAAAACCACAATGAATTGGGTGTATAAATCTTATCTCATATTAAATGAATATTACTTTTTTTGTTAGTTTTTAAAAAGTGTTGAGGGATACACATTATTCATATAGGTTACATAAAAATTCTAGGTTGATTTGTAAATGGCTCGAAAGCCTAGTAAACTACGCAAATCCCATTCTAACTATTCTCTGACGTGAATTGTGATATTAGAAATAATATTGGTCAAATTAATTGCTTGTGTGGTATTATTTTTTATTTGTATCATATCAGTAAGGGTTTTATATAATTACATATACGGTCGAATTTAGCAAATTGGATTTTGAAATATTAATATTTTTCAAAATAAATTTAATGCGTAGGTTTTTATTGCGGAGAATTTATTGTTAATAAAAAATTAACATTAAATATTGCACTTTAATTAAAAGTGTAAACATCGACCTGACAATTTTGCTTATGAATTAAAAAGATAAATTAAATGAATCTAAATCACTGAGTAACAGAATTTTATGATATTTAATAAGAATTTGGGAAAGCAGAAATCAATCTACCTAGGATCAAAACCGTGGCTGAATTTTTTGGAAAAATTTGAAGGAATACATTCCGGTTAGAAACTAATATTTACGATATAAACATATGTTAAGTATTCATAATGTCATCAAAATACACTTCTAAGTTATCCATGCTCTGTAAAATACCCATACATCTGAAATATAAGAAGAGCAATACCTGCAAACACCAAAAACCAGTTGACAACTTTATAAAATGTATTGTAGCTACCTAGCGATTTCCATTTTGAGATAATGAAAACGATAGGTATTAAAGCAAGGACCTGCCCCAGTTCGACTCCAATATTAAAACTAACTATCTTCGCCAAAAATTGGCCAGTTCCCATATCAAAAGACTGAAGACGTGTCGATAATCCAAAGCCGTGAATCAAGCCAAAAATAAATACCATCAGCAATAAATTTGGAGATTTAACATCAAAGAATTTCTTAAAGCCACCTAAGTTTTCAAAGCCTTTATACATTACACTAATAGCTATAACTGCATCAATCAAATGTTCATCTGCTTTTATGCCCATATAAGTAGCACCAATCAAAGTGATACTATGTCCAATGGTAAAGACTGTGACAAACTTTAAGATATCCTTGAAGTTATTAAGGTAAAAGATAACCCCCACTAAAAACAAGAGATGATCATAACCTGTAACCATATGCTTGGCTCCTACAAGAATATATTCCAGCAAACCACCATTGGTTAAAATTGCTTGATCTGATTCACTTACGCCATGAGCAACTAATACAAATGGACAGAAAAAGAATAAAATAAAACTGAGCAAATATTTCTGTGATTGACTCATGGATAAAACCTGCTTTAAAATTGCTTTTCAAAAAAGGCAAAAGTATTCAATTATTAATTTCTTTTTACAATGAATAAGCAATCAGTTTGAATATACTATCAAGATTTAGGCGATATGGCCTTCTTGGCAATTCTACAGGCATTATAATATCTTTGGGATTATAAATTTTGTAGTCTTTATACCTATATTTAGTCATATCTATCTATTTTTTCATAAAATATTACAAGTCAGCTACGAAAATTACAATATGACTTACGTTTTAAATTACTACAAAGATTAAAATTGAAAATTATGAAACGTCTTATTTTATTATCGTTCTTCGCTTTTGCGTTTGGTAATACGGGATGCAATAAAGAACCTGATTGCAGAATTTGTACCGGCACAGTTACCAATACAGGTGAAATGGCTAATTTTTCTGTCTGCTTTGAGGATGATGTCCTAACGCAAACAAACAACTTGACAGGAGAAGAAATGACAACTGAAAATACGCTACCAGAATCCGTTGCTTTTCTTGAGTCGATAGGATTGACTTGTAGTGAGTGAGACACCACACACTAAATTAATATCTCTTATCTGGAGTAAAAAATTCACTTAAAATTCTGGCCTAAATTGACGCTTTAACAAAGTCAAAACATGATTAAAGTTGTAAAACTATTATTATTCACTACCCTCTTATTTTTTGGATGTAAATCAGAAACTAATGTACCGGGAATTGACGATAGGAATGACAATAAATTATATGACAAAATAGATGAATACTTTTCAACCTTGAAAGCTATCAAAAAAAATTCAATGGTGTAGTATTGGTAGAAAAGGAAGGAAAACAAATTCTTTTTAAATCCTATAACATGTTTGATAATCCTGCAAATAGCTTGCAGATCAAAAAGCAATCTCAATTTGATATACACACCATTTCCAAATTAATGGCGAAAGCGGCATCGTAGATTTAGAAAATGAAAAACTCCTATCATGTACCAACAAAATCTCTAAATACATTCCAGATTTTCCGAATGGAGATAAAATTACAATTCAGCACTTATTAGATCAATCAGGATTGTTTAGGAGCTTCGCTATTGAAACCCCAAATCTAATTGAAAAAAGCCCCGAAGCAGTTGTTGGACTTATTAGCCAAGAAAAACTATTATTCACACCGGGCTCAGAAACCATGTATTCAAATCTTGGCTATCAAGTTCTATACTTTATCATCTCAAAAATTACCCAAAAGCCATTTGTCCAATATCTCAACGAAATATACTTTCAACCATTAAAGATGAAGAATACAGGCGCTCATTTTCACTTATAAAACAACAACCTTATCAACTTGGTGAAAAATCACGAAAACGATGATGATAAAATAGTTGTCGTTCCCAACGTAGAACGCGATGGCAAAAATCAAGCAAAAATATATTCTACTGTCGAAGACATGGTACTTTTCATTAACCATGTAAAAGGAGAAAGATTCTTAAATAAAACAAAGAACAACAATAATGTAATCGGATGGTCAGGTGGTGGTGACGGTATTCTATGTCATGCAGAATACAATATTGATGGAAATTATGAATTGGCTTTCTTTTCAAATTATGACGAAATTCCATTTGGAGACATATTGAAAACCGTGGACAAAATCATGAATAATGAGGTGTATGAATTACCTCAAAAAATTAATAGAAAAGCAATTGAATTTTCAGAAAGTATTCTAAAACGCTATCAAGGAAAATATAGAGTTAAAGAATTTAACAACAACGTTTTTGAATTCAAAGTTGAAAACGGAAAGTTAGTCATGTATCAGGATGGCGAAATCGGTGGTGTTCTAAATGCAGAATCAGATAGTACATTCTTTGACGTTCCAGATGCAGAAGATTATTTTGAATTTAGGGAAGTAGACGAAGAAAATTATAATTTAATCTTTTATTATAAAAAGGTGGAAATTGAAGGGAAGAAAGAAAATGATTAAGTCCCTATTAGTAGCCTTTTTAGTAAATAAATCTGCCCTCCCATAAATCTTATAATTATTAATAGCGATGAGATGTTGAACACTATGTCCTTCCTTAATTCTTCAAGAAAAGCTTCTCGTTCTTTTTAAATTTTATAACTACCTTTCATATTAGCTACAATTGCAGCTAATACAATTGTGATTGTGATGGTATGAATTTCGAAAATATCATCATAGCATCATTACTTTATAGATATAATAATGAAGATATTATTAACTGGAGCTACAGGTTACATTGGCAAGAGATTGTTACCTATTTTAATTGAAAATGGTCATAACGTGGTATGCTGTGTAAGAGATAAGAAGCGATTCAACCCTCCAAAATCTTTACGTCAATTTATAAGTGTCATACAAGTTGATTTTCTAGATGAATCTACTTTAGATAAAATTCCAAAAGATATTGACGCTGCTTACTATTTGATTCATTCAATGTCAAGCTCTAGCAATTATCAAGTTTTGGAGGAAACTGCAGCCACAAATTTTAAGAATTCAATTAACAATACAGATGCAAAGCAAGTCATTTACCTAAGTGGAATAGTAAACGAAAGTGAATTATCAAAACACTTAGATTCTAGAAAAAATGTGGAGGATATATTGTCGGACAATAACTTTAGTCTTACGGTATTAAGAGCAGGTATAATTATTGGATCGGGAAGTGCCTCGTTTGAAATCATACGGGACCTAGTTGAGAAATTACCTATCATGATTGCACCGAAATGGCTGAAAACGAAGTGTCAACCTATTGGAATTAGATACGTCATTAAATTTCTTGAAAAGTCTCTACTCAACGACAAACTCTATAATCAAAATTTTGATATTGGTGGACCTGATATTTTAAGCTACAAAGATATGCTCTTAGGTTTTGCAAAATTCAGAGGCTTGAGTCGAAAGATTTTTACTGTTCCTGTCATGACTCCCAAACTCTCCTCCTATTGGCTTTACTTTGTAACGTCAACATCGTACAAATTGGCAAGCTCTCTTGTTGAAAGTATGAAAATTGAAGTTATTTGTAGAGATGACTCCATCAATAAAATTTTAAATATTTATCCTGAAGGATATGTAGCGTCGCTTAGTCAGGCATTTGAAAAAATTGAAGACAATGACATCATTTCTAGTTGGAAAGACTCTCAAGCAAGTGGTGTCAAAGAATTTAATACCAGTGATTTTATCAATGTACCGAAACAAGGTTGCTTTAAAGACGTCAAGGAAAGGAAGGTCTCGTCAATAGAAACTGCTAAGGATAAATTATGGAGTATTGGAGGAGCAAATGGCTGGTATTATGCTAACTTTTTATGGAGAATCCGAGGGCAACTAGATAAACTGTTTGGAGGAGTCGGTTTGAGAAGAGGAAGAACGAGTAGCACCCTGCTGCAATCCGGAGATGCTCTAGATTTTTGGAGAGTATTGTATGCAAATAAATCAGAAGGAAGATTATTACTATTTGCAGAAATGAAATTACCAGGTGAAGCTTGGTTAGAATTTCAATTTAAAAACGACAAACTTATTCAAACAGCTACTTTCAGACCTAAAGGAGTTTTGGGAAGGCTATATTGGTTCTCTATTCTACCCTTTCATGGTTTGATATTCAATGGAATGATAAGTAAAATTGCCAACGCAGAAGTTAAAAAAAATTCAAATAATCAATCCTAAGGTTTTTCCACTTCCGTAAATATTATGAATGCTATATAAAAGATTTCAATTTAGATTTGCAAAGATTTTATTGAAATAATTATATCTTTTTATGAGACCACAGAACAAATTCAATAGCTCCAAATAATATAATAGAATACCCTAAAAGTTCAATACTTTCCTCTGAAGCATTTTTTACGCCCCTAAAATAACGATCTTCCATCATGGCCCTCCACATATAACCTTCTCCATATAATCTTGAATAGAAGAAGGTTACGATAAATCCAGACATTAGGAATCCAAAAGACTTTGATTCTACAAAATTCAAAATTGATTGCATCAGGCTTGACCTATATCGGTAAACAAAATAAAGGGTTAAAGCGACAATAGTATAGGCAATCAATTGCCATCCACCATCAAATAAATTTTCATCAAAAAATGCATCATGTTCTCGGACATAGGCTGCGGAAAAAAAACCAGCAATAAGATATGCCAAAGGTCTTATAAGCTTATTAAAGTAACCAGTAGACCAAAAAATTGTTGCAATCAACAAAACTGTAAATTCCTGAAACCTTTCTGTAAGGGATGCTTCCCCAAATTTGTCAAAATCTTGTGGTTGAGCATCATACATAAAAACCAAGGACAAGGCCAATAAGTAGCCACCGTAGAATATAATACGCAGGGCGACCGCTGATACTATCTTAACCTCTTCTTTCATCAGGATATTAAATTTGAGGCTAAATTATAAATTATTCAGCTATTATAAGTTTATATCGATTAACTCTTTAAATCATAAAACTTGAATACTCGCATAATTAGCCTGGCCACTTTCAAATAAACTTCAAAATTGAAATAATACGATTAGGCAGCCATACTGACTTAAATACTTATTAGTTTATTCTTAATGATGCACATCTACTAGTTCAAAAATCTAATCAATAGATTAAAATCGGAATAATCTATAGGAAATCGAACAATCAAAAATCTATATAGTTAACATCTTTAGATGAAGCCTTTTAGTGAATAAGTTCATACTATATAAAGTTGGTATAATGGTAATATTTTTGGCTATCTTATCTATAAGTTAATTTTTACACCTTCAAACTGCGACTAAAAATTTAGCTAAATTGCGCAGGGCTAGCGTTTTAAAATATTAAGTAGAATATTATGTGGAACAAGATTAAAAATATGAAAAAGCTAAGGCTTGTCTTTTTTGTATTGGTAATAGCTTTGATAATTTTTAGAATTTGCTTGCCTACACTAGTAAAAAACTATGTCAACAAAGTCTTAGCAGAAATTCCTGGCTATTATGGCAGTATTGAAGACATCGACATTGCTTTGTACAGAGGAGCATACGTTATAAAAGGTCTAGATATTGTTAATACCAATGCAAAATCTGATATCCCATTAATTCATTTCCCCAAAAATGATATCTCGGTAGAATGGAGAGCATTATTTAGTGGAAGTATTGTAGCCGAAATTTATATGTATGAGCCTGAGCTCAATTATGTAGTAGAAGATATGGTGACAGATAGTACCAAAGATGAAGACTGGACCAAAGTGTTGACAGATTTAATTCCCATAGAAATCAACCACTTTGTAATTGAGGGCGGTAAGATGGCTTACATAGAATTAGCTGCTGATCCGAAAATAGATATATCCGTAAATAATCTGGAATTTAATGCTGAAAACCTTAGAAATGTAAAAGAAGATGAACGAACTCTACCATCTCCGATAGTTGGAAATGGAATTTCTTTGGGAGGAGGAAATCTAAGTATAAATGGTAAGGTGAATTTATTGAGGAAAATACCAGATGCTGACATCAATTTAAAATTAGAATCAACACAACTTACTGCTTTCAATGATGTATCGCAAGAATATGCCAAAATGGATTTTGAATCAGGCAATGTAGATACTTATGCTGAAATGGCTTTGGCCGACGGTAACATTACTGGTTATCTTAAAGTGCTATTTAGCGATGTAAAATTTCTTAGTGAAGAAGATACATTATTGGAAACAGCTTGGGAAAGTGTCGCTGCATTTTTTGACTTGGTACTTCAAAATAGAAATACTGAAAACTTTGCAATAAAAGCACCTATTGAAGGGAAGATTGATAGTTACAGCGTCAAGACATGGCCCACAATTGGTAGCATATTCAAAAATGCATTTATCAAAGGTTTTAAGTCACAGATAGATCAAGAAGTTGAATATCGGGACGCCTTTCTTGAAGACCAAATAGATAGTTTGAAATGGTATCAATTTAAGAAGAAAGCTGATCTAAAGGATAAACGTGAAGACCTACAGGAAGATAAGAAAGAATTGAACAAAGAGAATTAAGTTTATACTTTTCTTCCTAGACAACAACTTGATACACTGTAGTGGACCAAAAATTACTATCTTCATTCCGACCATCACCTTTTCAAGGTCGAAACAATTCTATATAATTCCCATGGACTAACATTAGTATCTCAAGCTGAATATGCTTTTTAATGTAAAGCAAGGGGTATTGTAATAAGAATTACCCTGAACCAAAAATTAACCCCTCGACTTTTTACAGTTTTGGATTTAAAATTTCAGATAATGATGCTTAAATAAAAACGCCTATTATCATAAGTGCAAAGTTCAAGAAATATGTTACACTTGTTTTAGTCGAGTTGGAGAATTGGACTTCTAGGAGTGGCGCCAAAGTCGCATGTTTTGAAGATCCTGATGGCTATCTTCTTACAATACATGAAAATGTTATCTGAACTAGTAATCTAGACTAAAAAATAAAATAAATGTTAAATATATATACGCTAATTTAAGCTTTAAATAAATGCACACCGGTATGTTTAAATGTATTTAAGATCCAAAACAAGTGCGGCTTTAATACTAGAATTGCTTGCATTGCAAATATATAAACCAAATTGCATTACCAAATATCTATGCGTACCTTGTAAATCTAGAGTGTTAGTATTTATTCATAGCTCAAATATAATTAATTGAGAACTACTTACCTACTACTATTTGTTAGCCTTTCTTGTGTAATCAATATTCAAGCTCAAGCTAGAAATACCACTGAAGATTACTGGAAGCTTACCAACAGGCAGACTATATTATGGGATTTGAATACAGAAGAAAAACTACCACACAAAGACAATATCGAAATGTCTGGAAAGAAAATTTCTGCAATTATCTACTATGAGCTAGACAAAGAAAAAAATCTAAGGATCGAAAAAGATCTTATTTTTCCTCAACTTAGAACCTACAATAAATCTAACGAGCCGGATTGGAAAAAATATCGCGCATACTTTAGAAAAAAAATTTCTCAAGACATCTCACCTACTCTTTTCTACAATAACAAAATTATAGTCCCTACAAAAATTGATTCTGTGGAAATTGGTGGAATGATTACATTTTACTATCAAGCTGTAGAAGGTTTGAAAGTTACCAAAACTATTTATCCCTCTATGGAAGATCGTTTGTTGGTTGAAGAATGGGAATTAGAAAATACAAATCTGTCAGTTTCAGAAATTTCAATCTCCAATGTGTCATATCGACAACCCGAAAAAGGCTACAAAGGTGATTATACTTTCATTGTATTAAGTGATGCAAAAGAAGAGTTACTTTTGAAAAAAAATGAGCGCTACACTTTTCCCATCTATTATGGTGCTACATTAAATGAAGAAGAGTCCTCATCATTTAAACTTCACAATGCAAAACAATCAAGACTAGATTATTTGAAAATTTGTTCGGAACAGTTGGTTTTAGAAACACCCAATGATACAATTAATAGACTTTTTCATTTCTCAAAAATCAGAGCCGCTGAAAGTATCTTTGAATCTTCTATGGGATTAATACATTCACCGGGTGGTGGTAATTACTATGTTGGCATCTGGGCCAACGATCAAATCGAATACAGTGGCCCATTCTTTCCTTATCTAGGATATGAAAAAGCAAATACAGCGGCATACAATGCCTATAAGGTATTCTCTGCAAATATTCCACGAGACGGGGGTCATATCCCTTATGCGTTTGAAGTAGATGGCAATTTCCCAATGACACATCTCGATAGAGGTGATGCAGCTATGATAACTTATGGATTATCTCAATACTTATTAGCCTCTGGAAAACGTGATCAGGCAAAAGAGCTTTGGCCTCTTCTGGAATGGAGCATCGAATATTGCGAAAAGAAAAAAAATGAGCAAGGGGCTGTGATGTCAGAATCTGATGAGATGGAAGGTAGAATAGAAACAGGAGATGCCAACCTATCCACCTCTTCTCTGTATTATGGTGGATTGAGTCAAGCCATACATATTGCCAAGGCTTTGAATATGCCAGGAAAAGCTGAGCTCTATCAAATACGGGCAATTGAAATGGACAGCGTGATTGAGAATTACTTTGGTGCAAACATTGAAGGCTTTGACACTTACAAATACTTTGAAGAAAACACCAAGCTGCGCCATTGGATATGCCTTCCTTTGGTTATGGGAATTGCTGAAAGAAAAGACCAGACATTGTCTGCTCTATTTGACAAACTGTGGACCAAGAATGGAATTTTAGTAGAATATGATCCGACTTCAGATATTGATGCAGCCACCTTTTGGGATAGAGCAACTTTATATGCTTTGAGAGGAGCTATGAAAATTGGTGAAATTGAACTGGCCTATTCAAAACTAAATGCATATTCAAAAAAGAGATTGCTAGGTGACCGTGTTCCGTATGCAGTTGAGGCATATCCAGAAAATGAAATGAAGCATCTGTCTGCAGAAAGTGCCTTGTATTGCAGGGTAATTATAGAGGGTTTATTGGGGATAGAACCAATTGGATTTGCTCAAGCAAAAATAAAACCGATCTTGCCCAATGATTGGGATGATCTTGAGCTTAGGCAAATATATATTTGTGGTGTCCCTGTCGATATCACAGTTTCAAGAGAGGGATCTGAGGGTCTACTACTTACTGTGCAATCAGCAGACAAAACTTTATTCGACAAAATTGTTTACTTTGGAGAAAGCATAGTATTAAATTTTGAAGAATAAGAACTATAGTAAAATATTAAAAACAATCTGGCTTACAGCCCTCATCTTCACAATATGTTCAGTAATGCTGGGCATCTACTTTGGTCTATTTAATCATAGCATGGACAGCAACGAACCGCCAAGGGTCGTATTAAAATTTTTTATACCGAATGGCTTAATTGTTCTACTTCTTCTCCTCCATTTATTAGAATTCATTGTAGGTTACAAATATCAATCAAAACGCTTAAACGAGCTTTCGCTAATAATAGTAAGCTTAACTATTTTCCTTATCCTTCTTTCGAAAATAATATACGAAAGAATCCCCCAATTTTCATGGGACTACTTTTTAATTATAGGTCCCTTCCTAACAATTATACTTGGTGCTTTTGGACATTTAATCTACGTTCGTGTAAAGCATCTGAATCATCTCAATAAAGAATAACTAAACTTAAATCATGAGCAATTTAGATTGGACAAAATTTAATAAACGAGTAAGCATTTCATCTGACATTGATGAAATATTTAATGCTTGGATGACTCAAGATAATTTCGAAAAATGGTTTTTAAGCAAAGCAGAATTTAAAAATGATCAAGGTAAACTCAAAGGCAGGAATGCAAAAATTGGAAACGGAGACAGATATTTATGGATGTGGCATGGTAGCGAAAACGTGGTAGAAGGAGAAGTCATAGAAACCAACGACAAAGACTTTCTTAGATTTAGTTTCTTGGGATGTGTCGTAGAAATGTCTATAAAAATTGAAGACGGTGAAAATCTTATAGAACTAACGCAAAGCGAAATTGCTTTAGATGAAGAATCTAGAATGAATTATTATGTGGGTTGCTCTAGAGGCTGGACCTTTTTCCTTACCAATCTAAAATCAATTTTGGAAGGTGGTATTGATTTGCGAAACAGAAATAAGAATTTGGTAGATGTAATTAATACCTAATTTTATTAGTTTGACTTTTTCTTCATCTTAAAAGCTTCACTTTCGATTTCCATCTTTGCAATTTGGTCTGCTAGTTTAAAACTTTGTAGGTATTTCTTCAAGGAGCTATCACAGTAATCTGATACCATGTTTTTATCAAATCCCTTTGAATTCAAATCAGTATTTATATCATAGATAAGCTTATCATAGGCCTCCATATGATGTCTATTGTTTTTTCATATCAGCATCTAAAGGAATTGATTTTGGGCGGTAGCTAATTTTTATAGAATACTCAGGGCCATCACATAAATCTTCATAAGATAATTTGGTCATGGGAAATGTCTTGGTAACACTTTCTCTCAATCGAAAAACATGTTCTGCTTTTAAAGGCATATTCCTATTACATTCTTCTTCTAACTTAATAACGAAAAATCAATATCTTGATTCTCTGCTGCTGGAGTAATTGTAAAAACCAATTCACCCCCTTCTGAAATATTTAACTCTAACCAAACTGGAGAAAATTCCGTTATCAAAATATCCACTTCGGAGCATATATCCGATAGGTCATCTTCAATTCCATTGTCTGAAGAAGGAGTGATCGTAAATGGTGAATCCCCACATATAGTAAGAGGATCAACATAATCGGCTTGTGCTATTATAGATATCGTAAATAAAAAAGAAAGCGCTATTAAGCTAAATAATCTGATAATGTTGTTCATAGTGATTGATTTAATTAGAAGATGTTATTTATTGGGTAACGCAACCCGCCAAAAGCCATTGGGCTTAACTAATAATCAGCCCACCAAACTTTGACTTCATTTACATCACCTCCCATTTGGCTTGATTGAGCATTGTAATTATCTGTATTCAAAGCAGACTCGGAAGGTGGATACATAAAGCGCTGAAAATTGTTTTCATCTTTAGTTCTTGGGACTTTATCTGTACGACGCAATAAGCTATAAGCCTCCCATGGTTGTCTAAAACCATCCATCCATCGTTGAGCATATATTTTTCTTAAGTTTTCATCAATGTCACCAGCTGGATCTAAAGCATATTTTGGATGCAGGACTGCAGAGAAAAAATCTGTCCCCATAAATTCTTCTGCCTTGTTGGTCCAAATTTCTGAATCATTCATTAGACCTTGCCAAAATTGAAATGATTCTACCATACCTAATTCATAATTCGATTTGCCTAGAAATGGATCAGCTGCTACCCCAATTCCTCTCAAAAATATTTCTGCTTTTATAAACTTTACTTCCGCCGAAGTCATCAAAATTTCTGGGATATCTTTTTCATCTCTGATCAAATAATAGTTCATAGCAGAATAAATATTCCCCTCTCCTTTGTCTTCATATGATGCATCTCTTATATCTTGCTGATATGGTTGTCCACCAGATTGCGTTGTGTTGACATCTGAAATTTGCGGAAAAGCACGCCATTCATCATTTACATTTGTTTCAAAAAATACATAGGCGCGGGGATCTATGATTTCATCATCGTCGGTCATGAAATCCCAGACTGTTGATCCCATTCTTACCTTATTGTGTTCTCTAAAAGACCAGTTGACTCCCAAATTGGACCACATTTGATCTCTTGGCATCATCACCGCGTCTTGACCTTGCACAAGCACATCTGTTGTGTTTTCTATCAAACTTTGAACTCTAGGTTCTACATAATCAGGATCCTTTTCATACATCCTTATTAGATATCTAAATTGCAATGAATTTGAAAGTCTTACCCACCTACTTAAATCGTCATTATAAAGTGTTTCAAAATTTGCAAATCGCAAATAATTATTTCCTTTACTTGTTTGACCACCCCCTGTAAGAATCTGAGTTGCATCCCTGAGATTATCTAGCAAGGTTTTATAGATACTTTCTTGGCTGTCATATTGAGCTTGGATGATAGGCCTTTCGGCAAATGCTTGTCCTGCTTCAGAAAAGGGTACATCTCCAAACAGATCAGTTAATTGGAAAGTTTTGAAAGCCATTAAGATATCTACTTGAGCTTTCATCACGTAGCCAATTTCAGGATCGTCCATCGCTGAAAATCGACTATAAAGTTCATTGGCATTTTTTAATGCCGTATAATAATTTGACCAAACATCTTCTGCTCCACCTGAAACATTTCCAAAAGTTTTTGCAGTAACCACTGCTTGCTCTGTAACATCATAAAGAACTTCATTGTGCAGAAACAGCTGCCTATTCCAGCCCAATCTTAATGATGAAACAATACTATTGTACAAAGCCCCATCCGCTACGTCAGAAGGCTCTAATGGATTGTCATTTATATTACCAAAATCTTTATCACATGAGGTGACAAAAATCATCATGGCGAGCAAGCTATATATCTTCAAGTTTCTCATGATTAAAAATTTGAAGAAATTCGTAAACTAATAGATCTCATACTTGGAAATGATGCCCACTCAAGTCCTTGGGCATTTCCTGAGCCCGATCCACCTTCTGGATTTATATTATCAGGAATTGAAGAATAGAAATAAAATAAATCTCTACCCACCAATGCAATATTCAGACTTTGGAAAAATTTCAATCTTGCAATTTGTTCACTTGAAAAATCGTAAGATAAACTCAGCTCACGCATTTTTATCCAATTGTTTTTCAATATTCCTTGTGTGGTCAGCACCTTACCCCATCCTCCAGCATTGGGAAGATACTTATAGTAGTAATGTACTACATTATCATTGACACTTCCATCAGCCAATACCCCTGGCAACACAACTCCGATATTACTTTCTTGACCAGAGGGATCAACATAAGGAAGACCTCCTCCATCACGCTCTACCAATGTCTGCGGACTTTGCCCTGTTTGCAATCCAATTGCATAAGAACCCGCATAGATATCTCCACCAAATTTCCCATCAATCAAAGAGCTTATTCTAAAGTTTTTAAATTTTGCTTCCATGGTCCAACCTCCTATAACATCTGGAGACGAGTTTCCAATAGGTACTATATTTTCTGTAATCTGATAATGAGTACCTTCATCATTTAGGATAGGTTCTCCATTTTCATGATAGACATAATCAAATCCATAGATGGTGCCATACTCCTCGCCTTCTCTCACCATAATCTTAGGACCAAAATCTCCCCAGATGTTTCCTATCTCCAAAAATTCCGCCCCATCACCAAGACTGGTTACAAAGTTTCTATTGCGCGCTAAGTTTAATCCCGTATTTAAGAAACCACCATTCCACTGCATGACGTAGGCTTTGATACCCAACTCAAATCCATAGTTTTCTAAAGTACCGTTGTTGATTCTGATTTGAGAAACTCCAGAGGAATTTGGCGTTGGCGAATCTAATATCTGATCAAAAGACTCGATATAGTAATAGCTAAAGTCTGCATTGACCCGATCATCAAACAATCCAAGTGTAACTCCCGCTTCATAAGAAAAAGCTTGTTGCGGTCTTAAGCCCAATGGAGGCTTTGTTCCTGGCAAGGATGCTGTTTGTTGTCCATTGAATGTTCCAGTATTAAAAACAAAATCCAAAAGGAAAGGATCAGTATCAGATGCTGTTTGTGCATACGATGCTCGCAACTTTCCGAAACTTATAAACTCAGGTAACACAAATTTTTCTGAGAATACAAAACTCAAACTCGCTGATGGATAAAAATATGAATTGTTTTCCACTGGCAGAGATGACGACCAATCGTTTCTGCCCGAAAGCTCCAAAAACAAATATTCTTTAAAATCTACATTCAAGAAAGAATATAGTGAATTGATTTTTTTATTGTAACGCACTTCTTGTGCTATGGGTAATTGCTCTGGACTGCTGCCGGCAAAATTATTAAAAGAAAACAACCAAGGGTTTTCCCATTCCGAGTTGCTTGCTTTTATTCCGTATTGATTTCTTGTCCACTTGTTTCCCCCGAATGAAAGCGAAACATCAAATGGACTATCAAAAATCTGATCTTTGTATGCCGTTATTAAAAAGTCTGCATTGACGACATAGTTTCTGTCTAGTTCGTTTTCATAAAGCGCACCATCTACTCCACCTGTGTTGAATGGATTAAATCGCTTTTCAAATTCATTGAGATTAAAATCCATTCCAATTCTGGAAGTGGCTACCAACCAATCTGTAGCCTGTAGTGACAAGCCGATAGACCCTATCATTTTATTTCTTGTCAGAAAGGTATTTTGATTGTACGTATTCCACCACAAGTTGTTTGGGGTAAAAGTAAAGGGATAATTTCCTCCATAAGTATTCCGACTTCCATCCTCGTTGAAATTCAATTCTTCTTCTAGTCCCTTGTAAGATCGAGGCCAACTATATAAAATACCTTTTCCAAAGGAAGAATTATTATCATCTCCCAAGGAAGGACTATTCTTTCTATTGAAGTTGATATAACTCACTCCTATTGTAGAGCTCAATCTTTCACTGATTTTCAATTCAGAACCAATATTAAAAGTGTATTGCTGGAAATTTGAATTGGGAATCACTGCATCGTGATCTTGATAACTGACCGACGCACGCACCGTTCCAAAATCACCACCATTGGCAAAGTTTAAATTATGAGTAGTGGTCTGACCGTTGGTGAAAAATTGCTTTAGATTATCTGGTTGTGGACTGTAGTCTCTTAGTTCGCCATCCCACCATCTTACCATCTGCCCTTCCATCTGTGGGCCCCAAGATACTCCTGATGAGTAAAAACCAAACTGCTCAGTGGTTGGTCTTCCAAAAGGTCCATTGGAAGTATGGAAATTTGTAGGATAAACAAACTCACCATCTGCATTGGTCTGAAAACTTGGTTCGTTTAGACTAATCGGTCCTCCGGCTCCATATTTATTCTGTACTTTTCTGAATCGACTTGGTTGAATATATTTATATGAAACTGTGTATTGCATGCCAAGACCCTGACGCTGTTTTCCTTTTTTTGTTGTAATCAAGATAACACCATTGGCACCTCGCATTCCATATTTTGCGGAAGCGGTAGGACCTTTCAAAATATTCACATCAGCAATATCATCCGCATTAATATTATTGATTGCGGATCCCCAATCTGTCCCTCTACCTATGCTAGTAAGTCCAGAGGGATTTTCAATAGGAATTCCATCTACTATGATCAGTGGTTGATTGTTGCCGTTGATGTTGTTATTTCCTCTAATGGTAATACGAGTTGTACCACCATCTACTCCATTTGCATTTGCAATATTCACACCAGCTGATTTACCAGAGAGTGCATTGACAATATTTGGTGCATTTGAAATTGCGATGTCTTCTCCTGAAAAACTTTCTGTTGAGTAACCGACTTCTCTTTCCTGCCGATTGGGACCTAAGCCAGTAATCACCACCTTGTTAAGTTGAATCCCATTGACTTCCATTTGAATTAAAAACTCTAATTGATCATTGACCTTTTTTTCAATGGCCAGATATCCCAGATAAGAAAATTCCAAGATTGCATCTCCCCCATCTACACTAAGTGAAAAATTGCCATCTAGATCGGTGGTGCTTCCATTAGTAGTTTCAGATTCAATGACGGACACCCCTATCAAAGGTACGCCAGAGACTGCGTCAATTACTTTACCACTCACTGACATTTGCGCAAGCATAGAAAATGACAAAATCATAAAACTACAAGCAAACACAAATTTTTTCATCACAATCTCGGTGTGTCTTCTATTCAATTACTATTACTTTTTTGATTCCAATATTTCCTTTTGCATCCGTCACTTTAATGATATAGGTTCCTTGCTCGTCTACTAAAAAGGATTCTGCTAGTTCATCGATTGTTCTCGCCTCCATTAAAATACCAGTGGTATTATATAATTCCATTGACCCAGAAAGTAAATCTTGCTCAAGACTCAGATTGATTGTCCTTGGGCTTGGATTAGGATGGACTGAAAATAAATTTTGTAATGATACATTTTGGTTGGCAACACTAAAGTCTGCAGCAATTCTGTCAACATCATCTCCAGGGTTGTTATCTATATCTGAAAATATTTCTACAAAAAATACATTTTCACCTTCGATGGGGTCCAAAGCAGTAATTGGATATTCAACGGGGTATGTTTCTCCAGGCAATACTGAAACAGAAATATCAAAACTGATAAGCTCATTATTATTAAGATAAATTCTTGCCTGATCAATTACCATTTCTGTATCGCCATTGTTGCTTACATTGAAAGTTATGTAAGCCTCTTCTGTGTTTAAAATCTGCGCGTCTTCAATTTCTACCAATAGATTATTGTAATCAAAATATCTACTTGCACTTTCTTCAATCAAGCTGGCGTGGATTCGATAATGTGGCTCAGTGTGCCCACTAGAATTATAGCCTGTATTTAAAAGATTGGTATAATCTGCCAATTCATAATCGAAGGTCATATCGGAAGCTAGCTCAGCTGTTGCATTAAAAATTCTCGGCTGCACTTCTTGACCTGGGCACCAACCTGCTCTAGGAAAAAGCCAATTCCCTGCTTGATTTGCACATACATTGGCATCGCAGTCTGCTTTCCAAAGATAATCGTCTACTTTCATCGAGTTATTTATATTCATCACGTGCGTCACCTCGTAAAATTCTGCAGCGTTAAAAGTATTCCCTTGGCCATGTCCTGTAATATGCATTCTGACATGTGTACTTTCGGTATTGCCAGCTAAAGAAATTGATTTTTCATCAAGGTCATGACTTGTTCCTGGATCACCATATACTACATAATCATTTGCCCACAATGAAGAAAGAATAGAATGCGGCGTATCGTCTTCCCCTTCTACAAACTCGAGATCAGCGTCTAGCAACCAACCGTTAGGACCCCAAACTTGTATGTAAGAATTCAAATTGGTCTCGCTCAAGAAGATACTTTTAAAATCTGTTACATCTACTGTCCAATCTCCACAAGCTATCCCATAAGGGGTAATATATCGAGCAATCTCAAATCGTTGTCCTTCGTGCATAGCATATATTGCTGCAGGTTGATCCCACGGATCGCAACCACCCGATGGGCAACTGAGGTTCAGGTGTAATAATAATTGAGAATACTCTGACAGATCGGCGGGTAGCATAATATTTCTATCCTGATTTTGTCCTGCTGCTCCAAAATTATGTTGCTCAAGACTGTAAAGGTTTATAATATTATCTTGAGAATTGAGGAAGCCAAAATTGTAATCATTGTTTAAGGCATTGGCATCATCCGGATGACTGATTACTCCAGTAATTTCTGGGGTTGCATTTTCAGAAAGATCTAAAGGTGTTCTTAAATTATAATTAAGAAGATCTCCCGCTACAATTGTTTCATTTATTTGCTCAGTAAAAATTTCATCACCATCAACTAAAACGCTCACTGTAAAATTAGAGATTGCCTCTCTACCTACATTTTGAATGGCTGCTATAATTTTCTGAGGTCTTTTCTTTGCGTTGATTAAGTCTATCCCGGAAATAGATCTCAAGGTCAAATCAAATTCTGGAAGACTATATCCTTCAATCCAGTTGCTATCATCAACTCCTATTCCAGTTGCTGAGCATGCCGGATCTACAAGGTTGGTTGCAATATTTCCTGCACCATCATTCATAGGTAAATAAATAACGAGGCCATCCTCCGCTCCAGTCAAATCCACTGTTGTATTATCTGCAATTTCTTGTTGAGTTCTAGCTTTATTCCAAACTCTTACCTCATCAATAGCTCCATCAAAAAATCTCCCATCAAAGTATGAGCTTCCAATCAAAAGATCAGAATCAAAAGGAGAAGGAGTGCCATCGAAAGAGCCAGCTGCTACTTCTTGCCCATCTATGTAAAGCTTGAAAGTTGTTCCATCGACAGTTGTTGCCACATGATGCCATTGATTTGTACTCATCAATGAAGGGCTTAATATTTCAGTCCAAGTATTATCTATTGCAATGACTATCGATAATTTTCCATTATCACCACATCTGAAGGCATATCCTCTATCTGGCCCTTGTGTGTCTGCTGCTACTATTGAACCCCTCCAACTTTCAGTCGCCCAATTGTTGGCATAAATCCAGGCTTCAATTGTAAAGGCTGTACCAACATTTTGATTGTTTTTGTAGGGAATACTGAGATACTCGGATGTCCCATCCAGCAATATGGCAGTATTTTGGGCAGTCAAGCTAAATAACGTGGAAAATATAAATAAAACAATTAGGTAAAGGTTTTTCATTTATTCAGGTTTTAATTACCGTTGATAAGTTATTGTAAAGTATGAATTAAATTATCATTTTTCTAACAGCTAAGACAATATCTACAATCCTCATTTGATACCGACAATTTGTAAAATAGCTGGAAATAGAAATAGATTAGGACCAAAACAAAAAGCCACCAAAACAGTTATATTCAAATGAGTTCTTACTTACATAAAATAAACATTTTTATGATTTCAATACTAGCCCTCGCCATTCTTTCTTTTTCATGTACCAAATCTTCACCTGGCACAATAAATTCTATTGATCCAGAGATTGAAAAATACTGGTTTGGTGGTGAAGCAGAAATAACAAGCTTCAAACTTTCTCAAGCTAGATATGGTGAGATGAGAGAAGGCAATGCGGTGATGATTTTTGTGACAGAACCTTTCTCCAAAAAATCAATGACCAAAGCCGATAGACCAGGCAGTGATGATCCATCTGTGTTGAAATTGAATTTTACCAAAAATTTCGCAACTGGAATTTATCCCTACTCAATGATGAATAGTAGTTTCTTTCCGGTTGAGTCAGGCAATCATTCTTTAAAAATTTCATCATCATCTCAAGAGTGGTGTGGACACACCTACATGGAGCTTCAAAATAAAAACAAATTCGAAATCTCTTGTGCCTCTTATTTTGAAGGAGAGAATGAAAATATTTCGCTATCAAAAGATTTTATTGAGGATGATGTATGGTCGATGATAAGACTAAGACCTTCTGAACTTCCAACAGGAGATATAAAAATGATTCCTTCATTCTTTTACATTCGATTGGCCCATAAGAAAACGACTGCTTATAATTGTACAGCAAGCATTATAAAAAACACTGACGGCACAAATAACTATATTCTTGAATATCCTGATTTGGACAGAAAGTTGAGCATCACTTACCAAACTGCTTTTCCACATAGGATTAAAAGTTGGGAGGAAAGTTATATGGACGGCTATGGTGCAAATAGAAAAAAACTAAGCACGACTGGGGTTGCCATAAAAACCATTAAGAGTGCATATTGGTCCAAAAACAGCAATAAGGATTCTTATTTGCGTACAGAATTAGGTTTGGATTAAAACCTAATCTACATAAAACTTAATTAGCCTACCAAAAAAAGCTAAAAGCCTCCCAATAATCAAAATAAGTCAATAAGTACGGGCGTTCATCCTTTCTTTGTGTTCATAATTAAATACAAAAAAGAGATGAAAAAACTCAATTTTTACCTAAAGACACTTGCCATTTTACTATTGGCACAAAACCTCGCTTTCGCAAATGTTGACACAGCAAAAACCTTCACTGAGGAAATTTGTGACAACAGAATTGATGACGATGGAGATGGCTTGATTGATTGTCTAGACCCAGACTGTAGTGGCACGGAAACTTACTAGGATTGCCTAACTGAATTTTATCAAGTACACTCGAATACAGAATTAGTTTTACTTGATCCTTTTACAGGAACATATCAATCGCTTGGTACCATCAGTGGAGCTTCACAAGTTGATGGTGCACAATTTAACCAAGTGGATGGCCATGTCTATGCACCTGTTATTGTTAATGATGTTCACAAATTGGCAATGCTACAAAGTGATGGCTTGGTTATTCCTCTAGACCTAAACCTTACAGATGGAGGCATATTCCATGTGGGTGCAATTGACGCTCAAGGCAAAATGTATCTAAGTAATGGTTCAGGAATTCACTATGTTGATCTCACTGCCGAAACTTTAGAATTAGTAGATACTGGAGTACCTAGCCCTGGTGTAGCAGACTTTGCTCTAGACATAACTAAGGGACTTTTTTATGGCATCAATATTTCGGGAAATCTTGTGGTTTTCAATCCTTTGAATTTATCAGTAAGCAATTACATTTTAGCAGGATCTATTAACAATGACTCAGGGGCATTTGGTGCTTACTGGTCTAGTAACGATGGTTCATTTTTTGCCTACAACAATTCTTCTGGAAAAATATATTCTGTAAATCCAGATGACCTGATAGCTACCTTAGTACTTAATGGCACAGGAAATCTTTCCATCAATGATGGCTTTAATTGTGTACTTGCCAATCCTCCATTCGAAACCAAGTGGCAATATGATTGATGACGATGGAGATGGTCTCATAGATTGCTAAGACCCAGATTGCTTCAATTCAAATATGTGTACCATTGAAATTTGCAACAACGGAATAGATGATGACAATGATGGCTGGGTTGATTGTAGTGATTCTGAATGTGATGATCTAGAAATTAGTATAGAAATTTGCGATAATGGAATCGATGATAACAACAATGGATTGATAGATGCTGATGATCCTCAGTGCACTACCCCAAGTGGCTTAACAGGAGGATTGGAATCAAACAGAAGATTGACAGAAAAGATAGCACAGAGAAACTTCCAAACAAGAGTATTAAACACAGATTTGTCTGAACAGAAACTAGAAGGAGCGATTCCATTTTCTTCGGTACAATCAAGAAGTGAATACGATGTGGTAGAATTTATTCCAACTCAGTTTCAAAATACCTTTGTAGCAGAAAGCTCTCCAATCGATCTGATAAATATCACCAATGCTATGGATGTAGCCGGAGCGAATTATTTTCTTGAAGAAAGAAGAATTGCAACAGCCTTGGAATCTATTCTGAGAATGGTGTTTACGAACATAGCAAATACATTTGTGACAGATTAGATGGTTCAAGATTGATAGATATTTCATACTTGTTTGCTTATGGAGGAAACTTTATTAGCTATGAATAAATCAACAAAAAAAGCAATAAGGAATACGCTGTAAGTTTTGCAGCAAGACTTATTGTCGATAAATTCTATATTGAAAATCATTGGAATTTACACAAGTATGACCGAGAAGCAAATTATTACAATTTCCAAGTATGGGGCCAATCATATCCAGAAATAAAAGCCCTACTAGATGACATTTTCAATAGGATGCATACCGCTGCTCCAATAGAAAGCATTGAACATTCTGAAATACCATACGTATTTGTCACACATGGAGAATACCATAATGGCCAATTAATTTTAGGGCTAAAATTAAGAACCAAACTATCTCTATGCAATTTAGTAGTTCGGTAAGAAGAACAGAAACAGGAGCATTAGAAGTGATCAATCTCGATATCGAATTAAGTCCAGCCTATGAGCAAATCATATCTATTCAGACAGGTGCCTTGTATGATCTTGTTGGCTCACTAAACTTCCCTGACAGCCCAAGCGATGAGATGTTTTTAGCAGATGGTGGATGGGGAATTGACGAAGATAATCCAGATAACAAAATTGATTTATAGGTGCAGTATTAAATAAAATAATTGCTTAAATAAAAGGTATAAATGAAGAACAACTAATTGTTTCTAATTTACCCGATGGTCAATATTTCTACTCCATAAAACAAGATAGTAAGAGGCTACAAAATGGAAGATTTGTAAAGTTACTGTGATTAAAATAGCCTGATTAAATTTAATAGACTTTTTCGTTAGGGCCCATTCGTGTATGCGGATGGGCTCATTTTTATTTCACTAAATCCTCGGCACCAAAATAATATTCCGATATTCAATCGGACCATGATCCCCTTGCAACATCAATGGCCCAGGCTTTCCTTCGTGTGCGTCAAGAGCTCCACCGGTTATGCCTGGTATCACTTGATCTACAATAATGGCATTTCCATTTGCTACAACAGTAACCCGATTTCCTAGCAAAGTAATATCATAAGTCTGCCACTCTCCCGCTGGCTTTGCTACCATTTCATTTGGTGTAATAAAACCATAGATCGCTCCAAATAAAGTAGGTCCAGGCTCTTTGCCATAGTCATCGGAAACTTGTACTTCATGTCTTCCTCTCAAGTAGATTCCACTGTTACCATTTTTTGGAATTCTACATTCTATATGTAATTTAAAGTCAGTATATTTTTCTTTGGTGACTAGATTAGATCCGGAAGCAGAATTTGTAAGAACATCACCAGTAATATTCCATTTAGAGCCCTCTGCCACATTCCAAGCATCCAAAGTTTTTCCTACAAACAAATCCTGAGCAACACCCCACTCTGGATTTTTTACTTGTTCCAATTTTGGTTGACGCACTGCAGTCCAAAAATATTGCTTTCCATCTGTATAGACCATAGAACCCTTAAGCATATCTCCAAATACTTCAAAAATAAATTTCATATCTTGACCTGAGGCTTCCCATTGACGTGGAATTGCAAATTGATAAGATTCTCCATTATATTTTATTTCCGAGATTGGTCTTGCACTACCAAAGGCATACACAAATCTACCTACCAAAGTTTCAAATCCAGACTTCTGTACTTCCAACCAAGATGGTAGCATTTCACCATCTTTCTCCATAACAATATCCCAACGTCCTAAAATATCTTTGTTGGTCGCTTGTGCAAATGAGGTATTTACGGAAGTAAAAACACCAGCCACAAGAATTACAATTTTAATATGTTTCAATGAAAAGTATTTTGATTTTCTTAGTTAATAAATATCGTTATTGATATGTCCGATTTCAACATCTTTCTTACAACTTTTATTCCTTATCTCACTTTAGATTTATGTATATAGTTTTAAGATAATCAAAAATTTTTAATCTCAATTTCTGAATATTGAAATAAAGCGCTTAGCTTAGGATGATAAATCCTAAATGCTCGAATGACTAAAAAAACAGGACTAATCTTAGGACCAATATTTTTCTTAATTATATTTTTCCTCCCCTTTGAAATACTAGGCAATGAGGCCGACAATGTCTTAGCAGTTGCGGCTTGGATGGTAATTTGGTGGATAACAGAAGCTGTCTCTATTTCCGTTACTTCCCTGATTCCGCTTGCGTTTTTCCCCTTCCTCAATATCATGGAAATCAAAGATGTTGCTGCCAATTACGGAAGCCCAATTGTATTTTTATTTTTTGGAGGTTTCGTAATGGCTTTGGCATTAGAGAAAGTAAACCTGCATAAAAGGATTGCTTTGACGATTATAAAAATAACAGGTACCTCAGCCAACAGAGTTATCCTAGGATTTATGATAGCAACTGCATTTCTTAGTATGTGGATTAGCAATACTGCAACAGCAGTTGTCATGTTACCAATTGGCTTATCGGTAATCGATTTACTAATCAACGACGAAGATGGATTTACCAAGTCAGATAAGAATTTCTCCATTGCTCTTATGTTGAGTATCGCCTTCTCGGCAAATGTTGGTGGCGTGGCAACAATCATAGGCACTCCTCCCAATACCGTGATGGTTGGATTTATGGAGCAACAATATGATGCAGACATTTCATTCTTGAGATGGATGATGCTTGGTATTCCATTTACATTGATTATGATTGTGATGATATATTTTGTTTTGGTCAAATTTGTCTATCCAAACAAGCTGGGTCAAAGAGCAGATTTAGCTCATATTATAGATGAAAAATATGCAGAACTAGGACCTGTCAAAGCTACAGAAAAAAGAGTTCTTATCATTTTTATTGTTACCATGTTGCTTTGGATTTTAAGACGCCCACTCAATGATATATTACCCAATCTCACATTGACTGATGCAGGAATTTCTTTATTAGCAGCCTTCGCTCTTTTTGCTATCCCCTTCCGATTTAACAAAGGAGAATTTATCTTAGAATGGGAAGATACCATCAAATTACCTTGGGGGATTCTAATTTTATTTGGTGGCGGACTTGCACTTGCAAAAGCAATGGCGGAAGCAGGTATCATAGACACCATTGGTCAGATCGTAGCTAGCAATCCAAACTTAAGTGTCATTGCAGTTGGCTGTTTACTCATTGCAGTAATGTTATTTATGACAGAGCTAATGAGTAACGTTGCTTTGGTTGCTATCTTCGTTCCAGTCGTAGCAGGAATTGCCATTGGGCTTGAACAAGAAATTCTTCATTTAGTTATACCTGTTACCATTTCATCAAGTTGTGCGTTTATGTTACCTATGGCCACACCACCAAATGCTATTGTTTTTGCAAGTGGATATATCCAAGTACACGAAATGGCGAAAGCAGGAATCATACTTAATTTAATTTCAATTCTAATAATAATTAGTTTTATGATTTTTATAGTTCCTGTAATATTCTAAAAGACAAACACAAAACCCTTTTTCCCATTTCTGCTTTAGTGGGCACTACCCTTTCTTCCAAAACAAGACGCTATTGGCTTAGAAGAAAAATGCTACCATAGTAGTATTTGCTATCTGAAGTTTCTTTTGACGTCCATGTAGATTCTGAAGGTTAAGACTACTAGTTTGTTCTGGCAATTGTATTTTCAACTAGTCATAAATACCTAGTTGAAAATATTCTACCTTAATACCCTTGCATTTACATAAAACGAAAATAAGTCCTACTTTTATAGTAGTAATGCAATCAAGTAATTTATGGACAACTCAGTGCATCATATAAAGTCTGACTTTTCGATTATCAAGATCGCTATGATAGAAGATAACCTTGATGTCAGAACATTTGTTATTGAATTTTTACAGCTTCACGATGATATTAAAATAGTTTTCTCTTTTGACTCTGCAGAGGCATACTTGGAGCATGTCAGACAAAATACGATTGACCTAGACATATTGCTTTTAGATATTGGTTTGCCAGGTATGAATGGAGTAGATGCGATTAACCCAATTTTAGCACTCGACCCAGATCTCAACATTATTATGCTTACCGCAAATATGGATGAAGATCAGGTTTTACAGGCTATTTACAATGGTGCAGTTGCATATATTGCCAAAAGTAAAAGCCTTGAACGCATTGTAGATGCTATCAGAATTGTAAAAAATGGAGGTTCGTATATGTCTCCTACAATTGCAAGAGAAATCTTTCAAAACTTATCTAAAAAAAATCAACGTCTCAAATTTGAACAGCTGACTTCAAGACAAAAAGAAGTTTTAGAATTTTTGTCTGAAGGTTTTTCATATTCAGAAATTGCAGCCAATTTATTTCTATCAATTGAAACCGTAAGATCACATATCAAAAAACTTTATAAGGTTTTGCATGTAAGCAATAAGAAAGAAGCGATCGCTAAATATTTGAATGAGAAAAAGTAAAAGCAAAACCAATGCGCATCATCATTAGCCCGTTTAACTTATCAATATAACCTTTAGTCAAAAACAAATATGCAATTGTTTACTCTTGTAATTTTTTTATTCATATTTGTATTGTAAACATTCTAAAAAAAGGATTAATCTTATTTTTTTAGTTTAAATACGACAGCACTCTACGCCAAGTAACAAATAATATCTACTACTAATCTTTTTTAACTAGTTGTTTTTAACTAGACTAAATACATGCATTTTTAAAGCTGAGGTAGATCAGAATTCTACTAGGCATTTAAATTCTCTAATCAAGAATCATATTTATTTTCCATTCAATTATATAGTACAAATATACTTGTAACTATATAATCGAAGCAAATTAAAATTTACGGAAGTATATTTCTATATCAATTTTAAAATATAGTTAATCAAAAATTATTACATGAAAACCACTAGCAAAAAACAGCTCACCCGACATTCACCCTTTACAAGTTTTTTGCATGTGCAATAAATTTTTACATTTACACCAATGGCAGACGAAATGAAAAGTATAGAACAACAACCTTCTCATTCCAAGTTATAAATCGCAACATAAAATTTATTAATATAATTTTCTTAAAGTAAAATTTAAGAAATGCACGTGCTTACAAGAAAGCAAGTGAACAATTAACGAAATAATATGAGCAACATAAAGATGAAATATTAAGAATAATTATATGATATTCTCGGTCATAATTTTTTAATCTGTGATTTCTCGGTCACACTAAATTTTTAAATTTTTATTAACCCCAAAATTTACACTATGAAAACTTTTAGGCTTTCCTATTATGAAGCTAAGCTAAACACTCTTTGTCGCCTGAGTAGGACGGGCTTCTCTCTTTTACTTTTACTTTTTTCCTTTTCACTTCTAACTGCACAAGAAGATTGTCCCGAATTGACATCTTTTGAAGTAGACCCAACAGAGGTTTGTGAAGGAGAACTTACTTACATTATTTATTTAGGAACAGCAGGCGCAATAGTGGATGTTGACATTCCAGGCGTTGGATCCTATTCTTCAGAATTGGACGCAACGGGCTATTTTGCATTTGGTTTCTTTGCAGATCCAGGTACTTATACAGCATCTTTGGTTAGTATCAGTACGGAAGATTGTACAGAGGATCTCAGTGATATGGAGTCAATAGACTTTACAGTCTTTGCCAATCCTGAAGTAACTAGCTTTATCGCTGATCCTGCAGATGTATGTGAAGGTGAAACAACCTATCTGATTGCAGAAGGAACTCCAGATGCAACAATTGTTGTTTCTGTCGATGGATACGGCGATGTGATCATTGACATTAATGGAATTGGAATAGGATCAGAATCTATTGAATTCCCGGCAGGAGATTACACTGTATCACTTTCAGAAGTCTACGACGAAAATTGCTCAGTAGCACTAGACGGAGATGATGTTGAGTTTACCGTAAACCAAAATCCAGAATTGGATGTATTTTTTATTGATCCTTTAGAAGTTTGCGAGGGAGAAATTACAGGTATAGTATTTGGGGGACCAGTTGGAGCTACTGTTACTGCATCAATAGACGGAGATGATTTTACAGCCGAAATTGGAGCAGATGGAACTGTAACCACAGATTTCATCATGGAACCTGGAGATTATACTGTATCATTATCTTCACTAAGCGATGACAATTGCACAAGTGATCTTGATGATTGGACGCCAATTGACTTTACAGTTTTAGCAGCACCAGAAGTATCAACTTTTGAAATCGATGAGCCAACAATCTGTCTAGGAGAAGATGCTTTCTTAATCATTGAAGGAACTCCCAATTCTTCAGTATTTATTGCTCTTGATGGGGCGCCATTAACTTCGCTTTCCCTTGATTCTGATGGATATGTAGAAGCTTTAATAGGAGGTGCACCAAACACTTATAACTTTTCATTGATTACAATTACCGATGAAAATGGCTGCGTAACAGATCTATCTGATATTCCAACATTAGTCTACACAGTACTTCCTAATCCAACAATGGATGGTTGGGCATTTGAAAACGATGCAGTTTGTGATGGAGATCCTTTAGTACTGATGATTACTGGTACTCCAAATGCAACTATTACACTAGATGATGGTTTAGGAACTGTTCTTTTAGATGGTGATGGAGAAGGATCTCTTGACTTATTCTTGGAGCCTGGAACTGGTACTATTGCTTTTGATGAAATAACATTAGGAGATTGTTTCACAGATTTAGAAGATGAAGGAGATCTTTCTTATGAGGTATATGCACTACCGGAATTGATAGATTTCTATGTTCAAATTACGCCTGTATGTGAAGGAGAACCTACATGGATTACTCTTGAAGGTCAGCCAGATGCAATGGCTAGTTTCAATATTTCTGGAGTCGGAGACGTTGATGTTACTTTGGATGCAGCAGGATTTGCAAACTACGGATTATTCGCAGATGCTGGAGTTTACTCTGCTAGTCTTATATCTATAACTGACGATAATTGCACAGCTTCTCTTGATTGGCCAGCAATAGCCTTTGAAGTATTACCACTACCAGAATTGACTTCAATTACAGTTGACCCAGATTCTAGCTGCGATGGAGAACCAACCTTTATATTTTTAGAAGGAACTCCAGACGCCACGATTTCCTTAACCGTAAATGGAGATCCATATGATATAACATTAGATGGTGTAGGTCTAGGATCTACTACTTTGGTACTTGGACCAGGAACCTATACAGTGCAACCTGTAGAAGCAAATGATGCTTGCTATAGTGACTTAAGCGATATGGCATCAACAGAATTTACTGTGAAGCCTAATCCAGAATTACTAACTTTTGACGTTACACCAGAGGCATGTGATGGTGAACTTATTTGGTTGTCATTCACTGGGACACCAGGTGCTTCCATCAATGTAAGCGTTCCAGGTGTTGGTACTTATGATACCGATCCATTGGATGCAGGTGGATCTTATAGCTTCGGATTTTTTGCACCACCAGGAGATTATACAGCAACTCTTAATTCAATCACACTTGACGGTTGTACGACTGACCTTAGTGCTTGGGCACCAGTTGATTTTACAGTTCTTCCACTTCCAGAAGTGACAAGCTTTAGTGTAACAGAAACAACTTGTGATTTTGAGACAATTTTCGTGGATGTTGAAGGTACACCCGGAGCTACAGGATCTATCAATATTAGTAACGAAGATGCTGATTTTGATATTGGTATTTCGTTTGATGAAGATGGATTATATAGCACCTCTGGAACACTTTCCCCAGGAGAATGGGTTTTCACTTTAGGAGAATTTGAATTAGAGGGATGCTTTGCAGATTTTAGTGACCAATCGATTGATATAATCGTCAAGCCTAACCCAGAATTAAATACTTTTGACGTAACATCAGTAGTTTGTGAAGGCGAACTTACTTCAGTAACTTTCAATGGAACTCCAGATGCTGTTGTTAATGTTGATATTCCAGGAGTTGGAAATTATGATTCCTTTCCGTTGGATGAAGATGGTAATTATAGTTTCAGCTTTATCGCAGCTCCAGGAAATTATACCGCAACACTTACAACCATAACTTTAGATGGCTGTGTGGTAGACTTAAGTGATTGGGCACCAATTGACTTTGAAGTATTACCAGTTCCAGAAATTACTGACTACACGGTTGTACCAGCTAGCATATGCGAAGGTGATGAATTTACATTTACCGTTGTAGGAACACCAGGTGCAGAGTTTGAAGTAAACTATACCTTTAATGACATCCCTGTAACGGAGATTTTACCGCTTGATGAAGATGGTATCTTTACAGTTACGACTGCATTCATTGTTGGAGAATATGTCTTTACCCTTGGATCAGTAACACTAAATGGATGCGAAGCTGATTATAGCAACTTGTCAAATACGTTATCAGTTAACCCTTACCCAGAACTAGATGATTTCTACATGGGACCAAGTACAACTTGTGAAGGAGATGCAACCTTCCTATTATTAGAAGGAACACCAGGAGCAACAGTTGATTTAAATATCTCAGGAATTGGAGATATCACAGTTGTTCTCGATGAAGATGGTGAGTACGCAGAAGCATTGACACCAGAAGCAGGAACATATACTGCGACGTTGACTTCAATATCAATGAACGGATGTTCTGTTGACTTAAGTGGCGAACCAGCAATTGACTTTACTATTAACCCTAGCCCTGAATTTATTTCTTTCACTTTTATTCCAGAAACAGTTTGTGATGGAGGAGTAGTGGCAGGAGATATAGAAGGAACACCAGGCGCGACACTTAATTACACAATTTCTGGTTTTTCATCTTACAGTGATGTAATAGGACCAGATGGTACAGTTAGTTTTAGCTACTCGGCCGATCCAGGTGAATACACGGCTACATTTACGAGCATCACTTTAGGTGATTGCGTAGTAGATCTTAGTGACGAGACACCAATAAGCTTTACCGTCAATCCTAATCCAGAATTAAACACATTTACCGTTTCACCAGAAGTTTGTGAAGGTGAACTTACTTTGGCTAATTTCAATGGAACAACAGATGCAGTTGTAAGTGTTGAAATCCCAGGTATAGGTAATTATGATTCATTCCCACTTGATGAAGATGGAAATTACAGCTTTGGATTTGTTGCAGCACCAGGAACTTATACAGCAACATTAACTACTATTTCATTGAATGGTTGTGTTATTGATTTAAGCGATTGGGCACCGATAGACTTTACAGTTCTTCCTAATGCAGAATTAACAGACTTTGCCGTTACAGAAGATGTTTGCTCTGGTGATTTAGTAACTGTGAGCTACGTAGGAACCCCTGATGCTTGGGTAAATGTTGACATCCCAGGTGTTGGTAATTACGATTCACAATTGGACTCAGATGGAAACTATTCATTTTCATTCTTTGCAGCTGATGGTACATATACAGCAACTGTCAACTCTATTGAATTAGATGGTTGTGTCACTGCACTCAATGAGGCACTTACATTTACTGTAGAAGAATGCCTTGGTATTGAATGTGAATCATATGGTATATCTTCTGAAGATAAATGGATCAACCATGTTATGCACAATGGTGGAGATTTTGATAACATTTCAGGAGATGATGGTGGCTACGGTGATTACACAGCTATGACTGTGGAGATAGCACAAGGAGGTGTAGAAGAATTGACAATGGAACCAGGTTTCCTTGCTGATGACAATTGGACATACTGGAGAGTTTGGGTTGATTGGAATCAAAATGGTGTTTTTGATAACAATGAAAGGGAAATCCAGAAACGTACGAAGACTTCTTTCTTAGGAGATATTGAGGCTCCAGCAGATGCTAAATTAGGTCTGACATTTATGAGAGTTTCTATGAAATTCCCAGGTTATCCTACTCCATGTGCAATATTTGACGAAGGTGAAGTTGAAGACTATACTGTAATGGTTGTAGCTGGTGCAGCATCAGCAGCTGTAGAAGTTGAAGAGCCTGACAACATTGCAGAAGTAAATACTGATATTGTTGTTACTGAAGATAGCGAGGAAGTAGAAGCTGATGACAACACTGAAGCTGTTACCGGTATCGAATTGGATGAAACTGAAGTTGCTATTTCTATTGACACAGAAGAAGGAAATGATCTTTCAAATGTTTCAATGAAATTATATCCAAATCCTACTGCAGATGTACTAAACATAGCCTTTGAAGAATTAAATGATTATTCTAAAGTAGATATTAAAATCTATAATGAAAGAGGACAAGTAATCATGTCACAAGTACCAAATGATTTGAATCATTCTGAAATGCAGATTTCAGTTGAGCACTTAAATCCAGGTATTTATATGGTTGTTCTTGGATCTGAAGGTCAGAAAATTACGACTCAAAGGTTTATTAAAATACATTAATACAACCAGTATTTAATAAAGACAATTAACATACACTAATTGATCAAAATTTAGACCAGCATTAAATGTAATGCTGGTCTTTTTTATGCATTTTGCTTCAATGGGGTTTTGAGTCACGGTTTAACAGATTATACTGATTTCCCAAAATTTTGCATTGAAAGCTAATTTATTTCCATTTCCCATCCAGCGTCACGCATCCAGCGTCACCATCCAGCATCAAGCATCTAGGCTTCACCATCAAGCATCATAAATCAACATTTACGCAAGTGAAAAGATTATTTTAAAATAAAACCTTTACTTTGGTCTCTATTATTTTCCAAACACACTACTAAGAAATGAAAGTTGGCAAATTACTAATCACTTTACTATGTCTAGCCGTCATTGGATATATTGCTTTCAATGAGCTCACCAAAAATAAAGTCGTTTCACCGCCAGAAAATAAAATTATACAGCTCATTGGCCACTATGATAATTATCAATTTTCCAAGGATGATAATGCAAGTCATTACCATATTCAGATTGATTCCGCTTCCGCAAATGAGTATAAATTGGAAATGAAAATATCCAATGGATCCGATAAAAGCAATTTGTTATCTTCTCAAATATTCGATATAAAAAAAAATAGTAAAGGATATTATGAACTGCATGCACCCAACCGAGAAATGAGCACTATAAAAGATACTGATGCTGGATTTGAAAGTTTGGATGGATTTATAAAATTGTCAGGAGATACTCTGATTATTAATCATCTTGCTGGCAGTAATGTAGACAAACCCATTAAGGCTTTGAAAAGCAGATACTTTTCAGGTTGGTTTCAAATTATAGATTCCGATAATCCAAACAAAAATCTACTTGTTGAAAATTTAAAATTACACGATCAAGGCGATCAACTTGATTTAAATTTTGGAGATGAAAACTATATGCTTAAGTTGAGCAATGAAATAGCTAATGCAGATTCCAAAAGATTAATGCTATCACTATACAACATTCCATCTGATAGCATAACTAATCAAAGTAATCCTATAATCCAAAGTTGGACAAGTCCAGTTTCTAATAAAATAGGAATAGATATTGGAGAAGTTGTTTCTGAATGGACCCTAGTTAAAATGAAGGTAAAAGACACAACAAAGAAGAAGAAAAAGAAGAAGAAAAAATAAATTGTTTCTCCTATCTTAACAAAATGAAAAGCCCAGAAAATACCTTATGCAAATAAAGTTAATCCAAAATCTTCTTTTGATTTAGTACTTCTCGAGCAATTATTCCAAAGAAAATCTAATAACCATAACACCGATGAATTACACGAAGTCCAATTCTTTTTAATCATATTTATTACAGAAGGTAAAGGAAAGCATACCATCGACTTTACCGACTATCAGATTAAAAAAGGCACCATACTCACCATTAGAAAAGATCAAATTCATAAATTCAATCCTCCATTTAATACCAAAGATTATCTGCTTGTTTTGAAAGATGAAATCTCAATAAGCTATTTAGAAGATCTTTAAGCTAAAAAACCTATACAACTGTTTAACGAACTATTGGGTAATCCAAAGCTGAAAAAAAAGTAAGTGAAGGTGAATTTGGAAAAGGTGAGTACTCCGCCTTTTATGATTTATTTAAATTAGAAAATGGTAAAATTGTAGAACATTGGGATGTTATTGCACCAATCCCACCAGAGTCTGAATGGAAAAACGAAAATGGTAAATTCTATTTTAAACAACTAGACCAACAGACTGGCAGAATAACAGACTTCGATGTTTGATACTGGACGCTAGATACTTTAAGGGTCTTGAAAAAATTAGTTTTTGGTCAAGAACTGACAACTTGCAGCATCATTTCCAAAAATCATAAATACAAATAATAAAAAGCTTGTTCATTTTGGGCGAGCTTTTTTTTTGCCAAATAAACAAAGGTAATCGAACGGAAAGGTTTATAAAAGACATGATTTTAGAATAAGTTCTCACCTCTGATTTCTAAGCTTTCACTTCCGACAGTGGCGTCTTTCAAAACTCCTTCAAATCAAACGGCATATTCTCCTTCTGAGCATTATATTGATCAAAGAAAGCTTTGTTACTACCCTCTTTTCTCAAATGCATAAAGAGATTCACATTTTCAATTTCTCTTCCAATCTGCAAATTGTTTAATGTAAAACCAGCTTCTACTCCTAATTGCTGTAGTTTACAACTACTTCTATGGTACAAAAACCAATCGCCTAGGACTTCCATATAATTTCGGCTTGGATTATAATCTTCATTAAAATTACCAATGACTATTTCTCCATTTTGTTTTAGATATGCACTAAATCGATTTAATAAGGCAACAAAAATCTTATCCTTGAAATAATCAAATAAACCAGCTGACCAAATCAAGTCAAATTTTTCTTCTGTTCGAAATCGGATGATATTTTTTTCAATGAAACTAATTTTATCTAGATGAGCTGCATTTAAGTTTTTTGCATAAGTAATAGCACGATCATCCATATCCAAACAAGTAAATTGGAATTTACTTTTTGGATTATCTTTTAAGTATTCATAAATATCTCTTGCCGGACCACTAGCAACATTTAGTATATGTGCATGGGGATTTATTTCAGCCAGCTGATCAAGGATAACTTTAAAGTAGTCCTTCCTATTTCTTACAGCTCGTGCTCCATGTGTCTGCAAAGAATATTTACCCCACTTAGGAAAATTTGGAGATGCATCGAATGTGTACAATCGATCTATTATTCGGAAATCTCCTGCATATCCATATGGCTTATGCAAAATATGCCCGATGATAGATTCTGAAGTCGCTAAAACTTTTGGATTGCTTTCTCTAAACAATTTTAATTGCTCTGGATAATGGGTACACATCATGTCAATCCGTTCAAAATCATGAAGTTCAGGACCTTCATCATTTTTTAGCACTTCTAGAAGATTATCTAGAATCATATAAAAAGGTGTTATGTATATTTAGTTACTTGATTATCCTGCGTAGAGTAATATAATGAAATAAATTACAGCTTTAAATATTTTGTGATTAAACTTTTTGACAAGACGACCATAAACGGTTATAAGAGGTGTAATTAAAAACAAATAGTGACGTACTTCCAATACTATGTGACTAAAATTTTCAAAAAGGCTAGGTTCAAAATATGCTTCTAGTCAAAAACACAGCATAATTTCTGTTTATTAATTGCTAATGCAAATATTAGTTGAAGAATATTTCATTCCCCATTGCAACTGAACACATCAAATCTTTATAAAAATTTGAGCACAAACATTTGCGAAAGCATAAAAAATCTACAACTTAAATTAACAATACGTGAATTTAATATCATTTAAAATGAATCTCATTCATTGAACTATCCTCAAGCAAACCCAGTAAATACTAAAATTGATTTATTATTTTTTGTCATTCGTCGAAAAAAATACCAATCTTGAAATGTTCATCTTACCTTAAAGTAATATCAATCTAAACAATCAACAATATGAAACCTCTTAACTTGTTTTATGTAATCACTGGCATTCTTGGAATTGGAAGTATGGACACAGCAGGAATTGATTTAAACAATCAACAAGAAAGCATAGAAATCACGACTAATAATTATAGTACTGATCTTCAATCAGACGATACCTTATATTTTTATTCAAACGAAGAATAATTATTAGATAAATAAGAAAACACCAAAGGCAAAGCAAATATCATCTTTAGTAAAATGATTTGGCAAAATCAATATTCTGCCAAACGTTAATAAATTAATTTGACATAATTCAAAACAAGGATTTGCGTTACACCTGTGACGACTTGTAATTAATTAAAAAAACGGACGATGAAAAAACTTTTGTTTTGCCTCGCGTACCTCGTAATGTCCCTAACTCATCTCAACGGACAAGAGCAAATTTCTAAGAACATTTATTTCGCCACTGATGCATTCGCTCTTGATGATCAAAGTGCAACAGAGCTCCAACAATTTATTCAGCAACTTGATCTTTACACTGAACACGATATCACTATCGTAGGTCATACAGATCAAGATGGAACAGATGAATACAACTTGGCACTATCAGAAAGAAGAGCTGCATCTGTTGCAGAATATTTCGAAACACAAGGAATACCATCTGACATTCTTGATGTTACCTATGAAGGTGAAACCCAACTAGTCAATCACTCTAAGGTAGCCAATCTTAAAAAACAAAATCGTAGAGTGAGCATCTTGGCTCAAGTCTATAAATATGAAAATGTAGATGAATTTATTTCATTACTAGATAGTGAAAACACAAACACACATAAGATCAACTCCAACACCGAAATTCAACTTACTTTAAACAAAGGAACGGAAGTTACGATTCCTAAAAATGCATTCTGTCTAGAGGATGGTACGCCAGTTGACAATAACAATGTGGAGATTACAATAAAAGAAGCATATTCTTATCTGGACATGATCGACCATCAATTGTTTACTCAGACAGAAGATGAAATTCTGGAAACAGGTGGCATGATTTACATCTCTGCTACTAAAAATGGACAAAAATTACAACTACAAGATGGAAAGGCAATTGATCTAACCTACCCAATTCAGGACCCACTCAAAGGAATGGAATTATTTGTACCTACAGACCAAACAAGTTCAGAAGATGGCGAAGGAGTTGTATGGCAAACAACTGGAGCAGCCATTGAGACAGTTGAAGTAAAAAAAGAAGAAAAATTTATTCAGATTGACCTTTCACCAATTATCAATTATAGAGAAGAAATTACAAATCTCAAAAAACCAAGTCTTGTTTTTGGAGACATGCCTAAATTTCCAAGAGCAATCAGAAAGCCATATCCGCCTAGTACCAAAATATATGATGACGAAAAATATAAGGAAGTATATAAAAAATATGAGATTGCTTTGGAAGAATATAAAGAAGATCAAAAAACCTATCCAGAACGACTTAAAAAATGGACCAGAGAAGCAAACAAAAGAAAAAAAGATATCGCTACACATAAGTATAACTTAAATGTTTACTACACACAACGAAGATTAGTGTACTCGATTGACAGACTGGTAGATAGACAAGCTACAGAATCACATGATAAGTTATTGGCAGACGTCTTCGGTTATCTAGACAAGGACATGCTTCCTATTCCTTTCAATGAAAAACGACATGTAAAAGATGCGTTTCAAGATGTAGCAAGAGATGTAAAAGAAAATGTAGGTTTAAAGATTTTCTCATCCTCTAATACGGTCGCAAGAGGTAAAATTTATTGCCAGGACTTCTATTACATTTTAGATGCTAAAATAAAAGAGTTGAATACAGGAAAATTCAACATGGGTGCCATCAATTCAAAAAGAGCATCTAGATATCTAGTCAGTACATCAGATCTTGGTTGGATTAATTGCGATAGATTTTATAAAGTTCCAGAAAAAAACAGAACCAACTTAACATTAGCCAATGTTGAAAAAGATGAAAAATGCTTCTTGGTTTTTAAAAACATTAAATCTGTACTCAGACCTTCTGGCATGAAAGATAAAACATTCAACAACATTCCTAAGGGTGAAGCTGTCACCCTACTAGCGCTAAAATTTATCAACGACCAAGCATATTTTGCAAAGCAAGATATAACCACCGGCTCAGTCAAAAAGATGGAGCTCGACTATAAAGAAACAACGCTGAGTAAGCTGAAAGATATAATTAAGAATATTGCATCTGAGTAAGTTTGTTTACGAGGTGATGGTTCATGCTAGACCATCACCTTTTTTCCAAGCCCTTTGGGTTTGGAAGACCGCTTCCTTTGGTCGCTTCTAGACCGTTCGCCATGCTCTCTATTTGACAAAAGACACGCTTTGCTCCACTAGTCTGACGACTGGAAGGCTCCCTGAAGACTTCGTTAGATTTAATAAAGCGTCAGATGCGCAAATAGGTGAATATAGATAATTAGATTGATTTCTTTTGTGGGCATATCCAAGTCCAAGCCCTAAGTCCTACATCATAAATATTCGTATCTTTACCTAATCCCAATACGGTTTTTACTTATAATCGCAATAGTAACATGCAGACTAAAAACACAAACGAGATTTGGGATACTTATCTCGAAACCTTCGATCATGGGAAAACTGGCTCTAAAACCTATAGAGTAGATCTTATAAATCAACTACCTTTTAAGAACTACGACCATCTTTTAATTGTTGGAACAAAATACCAAAGTTCAAATCCTGATGGATTTCCAGAAGGTGATGATTTTGAATTCCTATATAATCTAGGAGATGATTTGATAGAGCTGATTGAAAAATCTACCAATTCGATCATGATTGGTTCGTTTCTTTACAATGGTGAAAGGCTAGAATATTTCTATATCCAAATGCCAGGTAATCTCATTAAACAGATTGAAGATTATTATAAATCAAGATATCCAGAAAGACAGTTCTTCATCACAATCAAAGAAGATAAACACTGGAAATATTATACCGAGTTCTTGTTTCCTAAAGATTCTACTATTACAAAAACTGAATTGCAGATAGCTGATTGAAAACACTGAATCACAACAGACTGTTTTTAAATGACGCAGTGGGTGCATTGTTAACAGCCATAATTCATGGATTTATTTTATCTAAATTGACTGAGCTGACAGGCATCCCCAAAGCACCTTTGGTTTTCCTTTCCTTAGTTGCACTTGCCTATGCAATATATTCAGCGTCTTGCTATTTCTTAAAACCAACTAATTGGAGGTTTTTTATGAAAATTATCGCTTTCGCAAATATTGGTTTTTGTTTTGCGACTGCATCCTTAATGATTTACTATCGATCAGATATTAGTTTTATTGCAGTGGTCTTTTTTCTCTCTGAGATAAGTCTAATCTTAATTATAGCAAGTATGGAACTTTTGACTGCTAAAACTTAATTCTCATTTACAAACTGGCAGACCCTATCAACTACCAATTGATTTTTTAATCGATGACCGTATCCTTCTGTCAAATTTAAAACAGAGTCATCCATAAGCTTATGCAAACGTTTAGAATTATCTACTCCCGTCGCTTCGTCATTCATATCATGTATTAATAGCGCTTTGGTGTGAAACATATCATTAAAATTTTCTAAAGAATAATATTCAATTGGATGTGTGGTATATACTTGAAAATAAGATTTCATATGCTTCACAAGTTTGTCCGAAACATTCAATTCAGATTTAAAGACTTTGACAAATTGCCCTGCCGTAAATGGCGTTGCTAGCGAAACAAACCTATCAATGACAATATTATTTTTATGCATAAAGTACATGGAAGAAAAAGCCCCTATAGAATGTGAAACCACTGCATTGGGAATGCCATAATGCTCAACAACCAATCGCAATGTTTTTTCATACAACGGTACATTACAAAACAAACCTTCTGAATTTCCGTGACCTGGTGCGTCAAATCCTATTACTGTGTGTTTTGCCTGATCAAAACTTTCAATATATTTCCTCCATCGATAAGTATTACTTTGCCACCCGTGTACCAACAATACTATATTGGGTCCTTCACCCCATGTATAAGTTTGAATACCTTTCCCATTTAATTGTAGGCTTTTCTTTTTGGCCGAATCCAAGAATGTTTGTTGCACTGGTTTCAACTTAGCTTTAAATGGAATACAAAAAAAATAAAAACTCTGCTTCCCTGCTCTCTTTGGAGAAATAAGCGCCAAAGCATTAAAGTAAAACCCAATAACCGCTTTAATAAAATTCATATTAAATCAATTTTAGATACCAATCGGTATCTAGTATTACAAAAAAATCTAAATTAGTATATTGTTAATTTCCTTTTTTAGATATTTGATACAATTGTTTAGATGTACATTATCGTCAAACACCTTCATCATCATTACCGAGCCTTCTAGTGATCCGAGCATTAAGGAAGATAACTCATCCTCTTTGACTCCCTTTTTTATTTGCCCATGCTGCACTCCATTCTTTATTATTCTAGCAATCGCCTCATGGATTTGACCCATGATGTATTTGACCACCTGCTTCAATTCAGGATTATTATCATCGGCCTCAACAGCCGCATTCATTAATGGGCAACCACCTTTAAAAGGCGGTTTTATACCATAAGCTGAAAAATACTCCAATATGCAATATAGTTTTGCCTTACTATCTTCTGCTTCTTTGACGGCTCGTGAGATATCTCCCAACATTTGCCCACACATGGTACGCAATGCTTCTTTTTCCAAACTTGACTTATCCTGAAAATGACGGTAGATTGCTCCCTTGGTTAATTGAGCTTTCTCTGTAATATCACTAATCGATGTAGCCTTATAACCTTGGCTATTAAACAGCTCACAGGCCGTCTCCAAAATAATCGATCTAGTTAGTTCTGGATTTCTCACAGAACAAAGATACCGATTGGTATCTATAAGTGCAATTTTAAATTATCAAAAAAAGGCCTCCCTATCACGAGGAGGCCTTAAATCAAATTTTATATTTATACTAATTAATAACAAGGATTTTGAGTGATTCCTTTATTTGCATCAATTTCTGCTCTCGGTAATGGCCAAACAGATTGACAATCTGGTTGATTATTAGCTACCACATGATCGATAATGGTGCCAGTACGTTGCATATCGATGAATCTATGACCTGCCTCCCAGGCAAGTTCTTTCATTCTTTCCTCTAGGATCATATCCTTAAAGTTTCCAGCATTCAAAGTAGCATTGTCTAATCCTGCTCTTGTTCTCACCATATTCAAGAGATCAGAAGCCTCACTATAGTTTCCTTGCTCAGCTTCAGCTTCAGCCTTGATCAAAATGATATCTGCTAATCTTAGTAAAATAGGCTTGTCAGTACCCAAAGCAAAATCTGAATATTTCGCCACTTGAAAATCCGCATTTACAGACATGGGAGCTGGTATAATACTCGCCGCACGAGCATCTGCTGTAGAATCAATAGCAAGTCTAATCCTTTCTGAAGGTCCTATCTCATGTCTTCCACCTGGTGTATCCCAATAATAAAATGAAATTATATTATTATCATTTGAATTGAAATCTAATTGAAAGATTGCCTCTCCAGAAATTGCTCCATTGAAAAGATCCATATAGTTTGGTACCAAAGCGTAACTTCCTCCTATCACTTCATCAGCCGCTGCTGAGGCCATTGACCAATTACCAGCATGTGCATGTACTTTTGCCATCATAGCATTCACTGCACCTGTAGTAATTCTATTTGCATCCGTATTCTCACCCAATTCGCCAAGAGCCGTTGATAATTCACTTAGAATAAAGGATACTATTTCTGCTTGAGGTACCGTAGCTACATCGATCTCATCTAATGAGGCAAGTGGAGTTTGAATCAAGGGAATATCGCCAAACATATTTGTCAAGTAATAATATGCCCATGCTCTTAGTGCCCTAGCCTCTCCAATTGCTTGATTTTTATCTAATGCTGGATCATCTACTGTGGGCACAACCGTCATGACCACATTGCAATTGTAAATCAAAGCATAACCATCTCTCCAAGGATCATCTATAGCAGTATTATCTGGTAAGGGGTTACTCTCATCTAGATCCCTCCAGCCAGTGAATGTTCCAGTATGATCTGTTATATCAGTTGCGACATCCATGATAATAGTTGTAATACCTCCCCAAAGATCTTGAGCATTACTGTACAATCCGTTCATTGCTACAGCAGCTGATGGGGCGTCTACGATTAACTTTTCATTATCTATTGATTGTGCAGGATCCAATTCCAAAGGTCCTTCGCAAGCGAAGAAACTAAGCGTAAGAATCATTACACCTATATATTTTAATTTTTTCATTGTTTAAATTTTAAAGATTTGCATAATTAAAATGATCCTTGGATTCCGAACTTAAGTGTTCTATTCAATCCTTGTGTTAAGAAATCAGTACCCAAAGTCAAGTTTGAAGTTCCATCAAAATTCGCTTCAGGATCTAAACCAAGATAGTCTGTCCATAAGGCCAAATTTTCTCCGGTGAAATACACTCTTAGACCATTCATACTAATCTTCGAAGTAATTACGTCAGGAACATTGTATCCCAATGTTACAGTTTTTAACCTTACAAATGATCCGTCTTCAATCCAATGAGAACTAGAACCATTTCCATTCATGGAAGCATTGTCTCCACCAATCCTAAACACATCAGTAACATCTCCTGCTTCTTTCCATGCATCCAATACTCTTGTATTGTTGTTAAAACCTCTTCTTAGTCCATCTTCATTAAAGACTCTTGTATAATTAAGAACATCGTTTCCTTGTACGATATTGAAAAATACATCTAAATACAATCCGCCAAATGACATATTTGAAGTAATAGAACCTATCCAGTCTGGAAGAGGGCTTCCTATAAATTGAAAATCATCACCATTGATAACACCATCATCATTTATATCTTCAAAATCAAGATCTCCTGTCTGTGGATTTACCCCAAGAGACTTCCAACCATAGAAATAAGATAAAGGCTGACCTTCGTCTATTCTGTTGGCAAATCCTCGATCAAAACCTTGCCCTTCAAAGAGAGCTGTTACTTCATTTACATTTTTAGCATATAGTAAACCCAATCCCCAATTAAAATCTCCTCTCAATATGTCAAAATTCAAACCTAGCTCAACTCCAGTATTATTCATAGAGCCAATATTCTCATCTATTCCTGTAAATCCTGAAGTTGGAGGCAATGGTCTGTTCAACAACAAATCATCGGTATCTTTATTATAAAAATCAATTGATCCTCTAACTCTATCAAAAATTCCAAAATCTAAACCAACATTAAACTCTGTTGTTTCCTCCCACTTCAAATCAGGGTTCGCCAATGAGTTTGGCGCAACGCCAGGAAGGCCTTGGTAGTTATTTCCTCCCAATGAAAGTCCACGTGCAGCAAAGTTTCCAATTCCAAATTGATTTCCTGTCTTACCATAACTGACTCTTAGCTTAAGTTGGTTAACTGCAGAAACAGAACTCAAGAAATTTTCTTGTGACAAATCCCACCCAACTGAAACTGAGGGGAAGTAACCATACCTATTATTAGTTCCAAATTTTGAAGAACCATCAGCTCTAAGTGTTCCTGTAACAAAGATTTTATTTAAGACGGTGAAATTTGCCCTTCCATAATAAGACAGCAACCTATTAAATGTTACATCTTGAGCTGCATTGGTATATTCTGCAGCTGAGGCCAAATACTCAAATTCTGCAGAAGGAAATCCAGTTCCTGCCAGGCTTGTATTACTGACATCATAATTTTCAAAATCTATACCTGCTAGCAACGCAAGATCAACATTGTTAGAAATTCCTGTTTGATAATCAAAATAATTTTGATACACAGTTCTAATAGCTGCCGAAGTATTTAGAAATGCTTCTCCATCAATTCCTGCCCCTTGAGAAGTTGTCACTGGATTGTATACTCTCTCTGTAAAATCGATTATGTCCAATCCCACTTTCGAATTGAAGCTAAGTCCTTCAATAATTCTAGCCTTTATTCCAACATTTGCTAAAGTTCTTCTCGAATTCAATAAATTAGTTTTTTCTGCTGCAGTTGCAATCGGATTTTCAAAGAACATTCCAGCAAAATTATATGAACCATCTTCATTAAAAATTTCTACATTCTGTGGTTGTAAAATTGCCAAACTCAGTGCTCCATAAATATTATTATCTGATTGAACAACTCTTGTTTCACTTTTAGAAATATTTATACCTGCATTTAGAGTTAACCAATCATTTGCAGTATGATCAAAATTCATACGACCAGAGATTCTATTAAAGTTTTGATTTATTATTGTACCGTCTTGATCAAAATATGAACCACCTATGTAGTACTTGGTTTTTAAATCACCACCTTGAACATTCAAGTCGTACTGAGAAATTGGTGCAGTTTGGTATAGCTCACCAAAGAAATCTGCATTCAATCCATTCCAGTCTTGTCCAGTTAATTCAGAATATTGCTCCCCGGAAAGCATATCCCATTTATTGATTGCTTCTTGGCTTCCTCTTGAAACACCAAAACCAATTTTAGCATCACCATTAAATCCTTTTTTGGTTGTAATCAATACAACGCCATTAGAACCTCTTGATCCATAGATTGAAGCCGATGCAGCATCTTTCAATACTTCAATGGACTCTATATCATTTGGATTAATATCTACGAGGGCATTAAAATCCTGGCCACCATAGGCATTTTCAGAAAAATCTCCAGTTGTAACTGGAATTCCATCGATGACATAAAGTGGTTCGTTACCTGCATTGATCGAAGAGTTTCCTCTGATTCTCATAGACATTCCACCTCCCGGCTGCCCATTATTAGAATTTAGTTGCAAGCCAGAAACAGTTCCTTGCAGTGCACCATCGATGCCGGCCACCGCCTTACCTTGTATTTTTTCTGCTTCAACTGTCGAGATTGCACCAGAGATATCAGCACGACTTTGTGAGCCATAACCAACAACAATAATCTCATCCATCATAGTTCCTTCTGCTAATGCAATACTAACAACGTTTGAATTGCTAATGTCAGCAATTTGATTGGTGTACCCTGTGTAGCTCACTAATAATTGAGTTATGTCACTAGGTACTTGCAATTTGAAATTACCATCTATATCAGTAATTGTTCCTACAGTAGTTCCCTCCACTAGAACATTGGCTCCAATGAGTGGAATTCCAGAAACATCTGTGATTGTTCCTGTCACAGTTTTTTGCGCTGATAAAGAAGCGGTAAAAAGCAAAGCAAATAATAAGATGCTTAATAGTTTTTTCATAAGTTGTATTTTTTTGATAAAAAAAAGCATTTGCTAAGCAGGTAATAGTTGGAAACTGTATAAATCAAATCTCAGCAAAACACTAATTATTGGTTGATCTATCAGGGAATTACTTCTGATAAACTTCCATTAATATAAAAGGAAAGACTGAATAAGCTTGAAGAAAAGTTGGGAATTTTCTAAATTATTTAAAATTTAGTACTTCACTGAGACTTAACTTAAGTGTTTTATTCTAAAAAATAATGGAGACCTAGCTTTTGTACTGAGCGAAATTTTCAGTTTATAAGAACGAAGCGCACCACTCCATATTCCTGATCGCCCTTAGATAGTAGTAGGTTATACACACCTGATCTAGTAGTTTGTAAATTAAGAACGAGTCGCTTTTCCTCCTGGCTGAGAACATCTACAACTACCCTCTTTCCTAGCATATCATAAACTATAAAATCTATATTGCTAGTGATTTCTTCTTGAAATAGAATATTCAAAAAATCAGATGTGGGGTTTGGACTGATGACAAAATCAAATCCTTCTTCTGGATCTAGAACTAATGTTGAATCACAAATGCCAAACAGATTGTTATCCATCCAAGCCAACCTGTTTGTAATGAATTCTTTTAAGTAGTCAATCTCACCATCATAAGAACCGGTCACTACTACATTAGGCCAAATCCACTCATCTAGGATTGGCCACTTTTCATAATTTCTACCAAGAGCTGGCTCTAATAAATTTGCTTGATCATCTATATACTGAAACAAATTGTCTTTATCTAAAACACCCTGCCTGAGTTCCTGCCACCTACACTTTGCATGATCTCTGAACACTTCTTGAGACATCAACTTACCCCACCAAAATGGATTTCCCAAATCACAATGTCTATCATACATATAACCTAAAGGGTTACCACCATCACAAAATTCGGCATTTCCAAAAGATAAATTAAAATCCCAAAGTGGCCCACATTTTAATTTACCACCATTGCTATCTTTATCTTTATGCAGGTATGAACTAAATCTATAAGCATCTATATCAAAGGCAAATTCCACCAAAAGGAAATGATCGACAAAAGACTCCAAGTCAATAAAGTCTAAATATGATTTTCCCCCTAGTGTAGAACCAGGTGTTACCATTACTTGCTCAAAACTATCAACATAAGATTTTATATAAGCCTTCTGCTCAAGAGCAATAACTTCTGATCGTGGATATACCAATTGATATTCCAATTTTTTATCGTCAGCAGTTGCTACATCATAATCCGATAACCAATCTGGCGTACCCTTATCGATTTTAAATAAGTATCCACCTGTAAGATCATCACCTGTGATCTCATCTTCATTTAGCTTAGCAATATCTACCCGATTCTCATCTCTCTTTATTCTTTCCATTAAAATATAAATCCCTTCATAAGAATCATTGACAATCAATTCTACATATCGGGTGCGACTTGCATATTGACCAGCTTTGTTGGCAACATCAAAAATCAAAACATTTCGCATTAGCGTCTTATCAGAGTATGGCCCATGCAAAATAAAATCTTCTTCCAAAGGAAAATTTAAAAAAGACCTATCAATATCTTCACCGTCATTGTCTACTGTTTCAAACAAATAACTAGATTTTGGAAATAAAAACAAAGATGATTGGCCCCTCTTTTCAATTTCAATTTTTGATGACAATTCAATTGCTGCTCCTTCACTGTTGTTGATACTTCCATCTCCATTCCAGACAATTTCAATATCACCTGCCACTTTAGGCTCATTCGGAATTTCAACATCATCTGTATTTATGCGTACAATCGGCAATGGAGTATCAAAACCTCCAAGATTATTAATAGGTATATTAATTATCTCTGCCAATGGACCAAATTCAGGTAGTGCTTCGGTACATAAAAACGAAAGCCAATATAATGTTGTTAAATCTGAACTATTAGCAGACCAATTATGAGTTTGAATAGCCAACACATTTTCACCATCTACTAAAAGAGAATTTAGGTCTTCTTCAAAATAAATTGGAGTTGGTCCACCACCTTGGTATATTCTCGCTTCTCTGTCTCCATCAGTAGCGTTATTCCACGCTCCATCACCAATTACATTTCTTCTACTAATCTCAACTCCATTTATATAAGCAATAAACCCATCATCATAGTCTGCACTCAATAAGGCATTAATAATTTTACTCTTATCGCTCACGGCAAATGTTCTACGCATAAACAATGACAACACTTGATTTATAATTGTTTCGTCATCGTTATCTCCATAACCAATTCCTCCTGGTCCATTTTCCCAACCGCTATCATCATAACCAATATCCCTCCAGTCATCTGCAATGGCAGCACTACCTTCTATATATTTCCATTCATCACTTGCGTAAATGGCTGTTTGCCATATGTCTCCTTGTGCACTAAGATTTAGCGAAAGCAAAATAAAAACGAAGAATAACTTAATTGATTTTATATACATAGCTGGTAAGTTAAAAACTAATTATTTAAATTTAATATTCAATCGCTGATTTAATTCAAATATGTATCTTCCTTACATGAAAAATATTTTCCTAACGACATTTTTCTCAATTTTCATAGGTACGGCCATAGCTCAAAATACAAATAGCCTCTGGATAGGCTTGTCGCCAACCGTCCAAACTACAAAGGAAACAAGATACACCTCAACTTTTAGGTCGGGCTTAGGATATGTCGGAACGCTTGGTTATTCCAGTGTAAATGAAAAACGCACCATATTCTTTGAGACAGAATTTACTTCTACAACACTGGGTTCTTCCAACATATCTAGCACTAGAAATCTACAGCCCAATATTCAATTTAGCTACCTCTTTCAGAAAGCAGAAAAAGTAAACTTTGGACCAGATCTTCAAATTGGCAGTCTATTACAATTTAGAAATGGCATCACTAGTTCCAACAATAAAATAAGTTATCTCATTTGGAATTCCTTAGGGCTTTCAATGAATAAATCATTTCTTTTGGGATCATCTGAGCGTCCTATACCAATAATTTTAACAGCATCACTCCCGCTCTTGTCCTATTTAATAAGACCATCCTACTCTTTCCCATTTACAGATCGATTTCTTGAACAAGAAAATTACAACTTCGATTTAGACAATCTTAGTTCTAGTATTATTAAAGGAGGAAAAATAAGAACGCTCAATAGTTTTATCCACTTAAAATTTGGCGTAGAAGCTTACCGATTTAAAAAAAATCTAGGAGGCTCTCTCAAATATCAATTTAATTATTTAAGCTACCTCAAGCAAAAATCACTGTTCCAATTTACACATCAGCTCATATTTACTTTCATCATAAACAATAGAAAATGAGAATAAGGTTCTTAAGCCTTCTCTGTTTACTTTTTTGCATGTCCTGCAACGAGGATTTTATAAGCGAAAAAGATACACCCATTGGAGTATTTAATGCAATGTGGCAATTTATAGATGAGAACTATGTCTTTATTGATCTAAAAAATTTGGACATGGAGGAATTAAAGAACACCTACTCTAGTCAACTTTCTGATAGCAGTTCTGACGATGAGCTATTCCAAGTTTGTAGCAATCTTCTTTTAGATCTAAAAGATGGACACTGCTTTTTGGACAATGGAAATTCCACAGTAAGGTTTGACACTGGGGAAGGTTTTAATTCCTTGTTTGATCTAGAACTAATCAAACAAAATTACATTCAAGGAGAAGTAATAGAGTATGAATACATTACTACAGGAAACATAAACGAATCAACAGGCTATATTCATCTGAGTGAATTTGAGAATGTAGATGAAATAAGGAAAGCCATAACTGATTTCAATCAACTCGGATCAACCATCGACAAAATAATATTTGACATAAGAAACAATTCTGGGGGTGATCCCCAAATTGCTTTAACTACAGCAAGCAGCTTTATGGAAAGAGAGATTTTCCTTGGTCAAATAATACATAAAGATGGTAAGGCTCATGATGACTTTACGGATCCCATCGATATATTCTCTGAAGGACTGCCTTTAAGATTTGAGGAAGATGCTAGGATACTAACCAATAGAAATTCATTTAGTGCTTCTTCATATTTAGCGGGCATGTTACAACACAGAGACAATGTTAAAATAATAGGAGAAACCACTGGCGGTGGCGGAGGAGATGTCGTAAGCTACGAGTTACCCAATGGCTGGGTAGTAGCAGTTACGGTCAATTTCTTCCTAGATGCAATGGGGACTCACATTGAAAATGGTGTCGAACCAGATATATCAGTCATCAATACAATAGACAATATTGCAGTGGGTATAGATGATATATTAGTAGAAGCTATCAATCAGTAAATCAAATTTTTGTAATTTGAAGAAAATACTAAAATGAAACGGAGACAAATTTTAAAATATACAGCCTATATCACTGGCGCTGCTGTTAGTCTACCATTGGCGACCACCTTGTTATCGGGATGCAAGACAGACGGAGCAGCCAAGATCAAAGATTATGTTCCATCATTTTTTAGTCAAGAGGAGTTTTCTCAACTACCTTCAATTATAGACGTCATTTTACCCAAAACCGATAGCCCATCTGCTAGTGAAGTTGGAGTCCATAAAATGATTGATTCAATGAGTAAAACTTTTGACAAACCAAAGCTTGATGAATATCGCAGTTCTTATAATGCTTTCGCTTCATACTTAAAAAATAAAGTTGGAGAGAAGCAGTTTAGGCATTTACCGGAAGGCGAAAAAATGGAAATCCTAAAAAACTTACAATCTGAGAAAGGCAACATAGAGGCAAGAAAGGCCTTTCTAGAATTGCGTCAACAAACGGTTGCATATTATTTAAATACAGAAGAGGTGGCCACTAATTTCTTGAACTATGACCCGATACCTGGGGATTATATTGGTTGCATTCCACTTAGTCAAGTTAACGGAAAAAAATGGGCGCTATGATGTTTAATTCGAAAGGAAAAGAAGAAGTCACGTATGATGCAATTGTCATCGGATCAGGAATAAGTGGAGGCTATGCCGCGATGGAACTCTGTAAAAAAGGATATAAAACTTTGATTCTCGAAAGAGGTCGAGATATAAAACATGGCGACTATCCCACTGCAAATATGGATCCTTGGGAATTCCCTAATCAAGGAAAGCTAACGCAAGAAGAACTAGACAAACATTATTCTAAACAGAATAGATTATCGTGGTGGGTTGAGGATGGACACAAGCATCTGATCAACAAAGATGACGAATATCCTTACGATGAAGTAAAAAGATATGATTGGATAAGAGGTCATCACGTAGGTGGTCGATCACTTATGTGGGGTCGTCAATGTTATCGCTGGAGTGATATAGATTTTGAAGCAAACCTCAAAGAAGGGATTGCGATTGACTGGCCTATCAGATATAAAGATATTGAACCTTGGTATAATTATGTAGAAACTTTTGTCGGGGTAAGCGGCAAAAAAGAAGGGCTACCACAAATACCAGATGGCGTTTTTCTAAAACCTCATGATCTCAATTGCGTAGAACAACATATGCGTGAGGCCGTGCAGAAAAAATATCCCCATAGACTGATTACACCAGGGCGTTGTGCCAACCTTACAGAATACAATCCAGAAATCCACTTAGGAAAAAGAGGGAAATGTCAAAGCAGAAATAGATGTGTAAGAGGATGTCCTTACGGTGCATATTTTAGCAGTCAATCTGCTACACTTCCAGTTGCTGAAGATACAGGTAATCTTACTTTAAGAGCCGATAGCATTGTAACGGAAATCATCTACGATAAAAATGAAGGCAAGGCTACTGGCGTGAGAATAAAAGACCGACTCACCGGTGAAGAATTTGAATACTTTTCTAGAATCATTTTCTGCAATGCAAGTACAGTTGGATCTACAGCCATTCTACTAAACAGTCGGTCAGAAACTTTTCCAGATGGCCTTGGCAATACCAGCGGCGAACTAGGACATAACATGATGGACCATCATTATGGTATGGGAGCATCTGCTACCATGGATGGATTTGAAGATAAATACTACAAAGGAAGAAGACCCAATGGTTTCTATATTCCAAGATTTAGAAATATAAGCAAAGAAACAAAACGTGATGACTATGTTCGCGGTTTTGGATATCAAGGAGGAGCAAGCAGAGGTAGTAATATTCCTGCAGGATTGCTTGGAGAAGAATTGAAGGAACAAATATTTAAGCCAGGCCAGTATCATATCTGGATGACATGTTTTGGTGAACTACTACCTTACCATGACAATAAAATGTATCTCAATTTTGAAAAGAAGGATAAGCACGGCATGCCAATCATCACCTTTGATGCAGAGCTAAAAGAAAACGAAAGAATATTACGTAAAGATGGCGTCCAATGTGCAGAAGAAATTCTAGAAGCTGCAGGTGCAAAAAATATAAATACATGGAATGAGGCAACTGCCCCTGGAGCCTGTATCCACGAAATGGGTACCGCAAGAATGGGCCACAGCAACAAAACTTCAGTCCTTAATAAATGGAATCAAATCCATGATGTACCAAATGTCTTTGTAACGGATGGCGCATGTATGACAAGCTCTGGAACTCAGAATCCAAGTATCACCTATATGGCTCTGACAGCAAGGGCTGTTGATCATATGGACAAAGAGGTGAAGGCAGGGCGACTTTAGACAGGCGGAGCTGAAGATAGGAAAAGTAGGTGCAGGGAGATATGGGGCTTTGAGGCTGGATTCTTGAGGCTAGATATTTGAGGTTTGACTCTTGAAGCTGGATTCTTGATGCTGGATGGCTGTTGGAAAAAAATTAGGTAACTTCCGGGTATGATTTCTAGCAACTTTTAACTTTCTAAATCGGTGATGCCTCCCTTATTTTACTACGTTCGCCAACAGGCGAACTTGAAAATATTCCCTCCATCCTTCGTCTGGAGCGGAAATTAATTTAGAAAATCTAAATTTTTAATTAGCTAACTATTACATTAAAGACAATAAGATTGCTTACCGATGGATAAATGCTGTTCCGGGTTTTGACATGCCCTAGAAAGTAACAATCGACAACAAGGAGCAGTGGATTTATCCATCAATAAATTAGATACACGAATATATTGAGGACCCTAAAAGTGAATTGATAATTGATTCAAATTTTTAAGTTTCTGGCTTCAGTAATATGAAAAAATAAGGAACCGAATTTAAAGAAATTTAATTCGGGTAAGTCCAAATTGTTTCTATAAACTCAGAATTTAAAGCAACAGGTTCAAAATCGACCAATCCCAAGGTAATGTACCCAATTGTATCACAGTGCTTATTTATAAATGGAGTAGAAGGATGAAATCAATACCAGCCAGTAGTGGGTAAAACAAATATTATCTCCTCTTTGAAATTATATGCATCGATTCTAATTTTTGCTACACTTTCAGACCAAACACCACCATGATATAGTATTTCTAACTCATTTTAGCTTACAATCAAATAAGCTGCATTTGAATCATCCTTTTGCATGACAAAAAAATGACTGCAAGACTGAAAAGAAATATTGATTTGTTCATTCTGCTAATACGTATTTTAACTAAAAAAAGTACTAGTCAAAAATTATTGTATTTTACTTAGCAGAATGAAAAGGAGTTCAAATTCCTTATTATGACGGACGGTATTATAATTTAAAAACTGTATTGAATTTAGCTAAGCAATTACTCAAGCATAAATGAAACAAAAATTAAGTCAAGAGCAAGACGATGCCATAAAAGAGGAAGGCTTGAGAATACTGGTCTTAGCAGGCGCAGGAGCAGGCAAGACAAGGACGATTTTAGAAAAAATCATTTACCTCATACAGGAAAAACACGTGAAGCCGTATGAAATTATGGCAATTACATTTACAAAAAATGCTGCCAATGAAATGATTGATCGTTTATTAATTGGTGCAGATTCCTCAGGCGACTACAAATCATTTATAGAAGCCAAGGAGACGAAGGTTGCAGATATAAAATTGAGACGTATACAGGAGAAGAAGAAACATAAGTGGATAAATCAATTGACCATTCGTACATTTCACAGCCTGAGTTATACAATCTTGCGTAATTATGGAGCCAAAGAATTTGATAATAAATTCAAGCTTCTTACTGATACATCTACACAATCTGAAGAGCAATTTCGAAATATCTCAGCAGATGAGACTCAATATGAAGTTCTCCATCGATTGTTGATAGACCATTGTAAAGACCGCTCATTTCTATTGCACTTTAAGCGATTCATACTAGATTACATGGTCGATCGGATTCATGTGCCACACAAAGCTAATTTAGAAAAATTCCCAGACGGTAAATATTATACTAGCTTGCACGGTGAAAAGGTCAGATCCAAATCGGAGCAATATATCTGTGATTGGCTTTATCGTCATTCGATTGAATATCAGTATGAACCGGAGTTGCAAATTGCAGATGTTACGTTTCGACCTGATTTCTATATTCCTCAGGCGAATCTTTTTATTGAACATGTAAGTAACCTTAGTGTTTCGATGGATGGTAAGGAAAGCTTGTTTGTGAAAGGCGGACGTACATTTGCAAAGACCTTCGAATTCATGATGCGCGATAGTAATATTATCAACAATGCCCTATCTAGAATTGTTAAGAAAAGATTACCAAAAAATTTTGAGGAAATCGTAGCCTTGAATTATGAAGAAGAGATGCAAGGCAGACACTCTGAGGTTCGAAATTTTCTTAGACAGGTTATCAGGGTATTAGAAATTTGTCAATCAGACAGAATAAATATTTCTGAATTAAAAAGTAATCTTAAAAGCGAACCACATGAGCGAATTAGAATGTTCTATGATTGTTGTTTGCCAATTTTATCTACTTATTACGACTACTGTACAAATAAGTCCTATCTGGATTTTAACCAGTTGATGGATCGAGCCAGTCTATTGCTGAGGAATCACGAGGATGTCGCTCAAAAGATGCACCAGCAATATAAATATGTATTGGTCGACGAATTTCAGGACGTAAATCAAATCCAAATCGAATTTATAAGAGTCATGATGAATCCTGCGGCGCAACTTTTCTGTGTAGGTGACGATTGGCAAAGCATATATGGATTTCGTGGCTCGGACATCAAGTATATTGTGGAATTTAGGCGATTTTTTAAAGATGGAAAAGTGTTTTCTTTATCCACAAACTATCGGAGTAATGACCAGATTGTAGGTGCGAGCAATCAGGTCATTTCAAACAATAACTACCAAAGCAAAAAGAACATCAAGGCGTTTTCAAAGTCGAATCGTAAGATACAAGTCTATGCGGGCACAGATTTTCAAGACACTATCTCCTATATGATTCAAGAAATTAAAGGCTTATTGGAGAAAGGATTATTAGGAGATGATATTCTCATTCTTTATCGAAGATCCAAAATGTTTGCACCTTACAAGGCAGCCTTATCAAAAGAAAACATCAAGGTCAATGCAAAAACGATACATGCCTCCAAAGGATTGGAATTTAAAGTTGTATTTATCATTGGTTTGACTGAAGGGTACGGCGGGTTTCCTGATATTTGGATGGGTGATCGAATTTATCAAGTCGTCAGACCTGTAAAATACGATATACTAATGGAAGAAGAACGACGCTTATTTTATGTCGCGCTGACACGAGCAAAAGAACATTTATTTTTAATTACTGAGCTAGGGGTAGAAAGTTCGTTTATTAATGAAATTCCTTTGCAGTTTAAAGTGTACTATTCGTCAAATTTGACAGTAGCCCAACAGGATACCATCAAATGTGATTCTTGTAATTTTCAAGTAGATGCGCTATTCAAATTTTGCCCGAATTGTGGAAAAAAGCAAAGTAGTTAGTAGATGATTTTTTTGTGGATGGTTGTGTATTGACTTCCCTTAGGACTAGATGAAAGAAAGCTATAGTCAAAAAAAATTAAAATTAAAACACGATATAAAAATGAGGTTCTCACACCAAAAGCCGTTACTTTTATTTAGCCAGTTATTAAGAGAGAGCGTGAGTGTTTTTATGATAATAATCACACAATTTAGCAAGCATTCTCCGCAATATACCAAACCGTAATACTCAATTCATCAGCCTCTACGCACCCTTCTAAAATTTGAGAAACAAAGCTTTAGAATTTCATTAAACAAAGTGGGAAGGAAAATAAGTCTGCTAATGAATTAAAGTTTCTATTAATTTTAAACGTATAGTTTATAATAAAAATGTTAAAGACAGAGATAATATCTTAAAGAGAAGTATTAAGATATTCGATAATCTTAGCTTCCTACTTAATAATTTATACAACATGAAGCAATTGAAGGTCTCTCCTTTGACAGGTTTTCTTTATGACAATGGCTCAAATTAAATTTATTTCCATATTTTTAATTTTTATATCAAAATTTTGATGAACCTAAGGAATATGCGAATGAATATTAACTGTAAACTAATCTCCACTAAAACATATATATCCACATTTGCCTTGAGCATATTTTTACTTTTCACAACAAGCATATTTGGACAATTGATCTCAAATTTTGACGATAAAGATGAATTGAATTTAACCATACAGAACGGTAGTGTTTTGTCCGGTGTTTCTGGACTTGCTCCAACAGGAAGCGAATACGGAAATCAAGGAGCTGCCTATGTTTCCAATAATCAACCAAATAGTATTGTAAGTACATCTGCTCAACCTACAACATCTATGACGACATTCAGTTTTGATTTGCAGTCACTGGGATCAAATTCTTCAAACGGGAATGATATAACAGATGAAGTAAAAGTAGAGGTAAGTATAAATGGTGGAGTGACTTTTACTACGATAGTAACTGTCAATGGAAATAGCAACGCAAGATGGACATACAATGGAGGAACTGTAGCTTCTACAACTTTCCTAAATCCTATAAATATCGCACCAAGTGGTGGTGGAAATCGAGATGATGATGGTGATGGTATAGAGTCGGTGGTGATTTCTGAAATTCCAGCTGGTTCTATAGTTGTAAAAATTACTTGTGATAATTATGGCGCCGCAGAATATTGGACCGTTGATAATCTTTCACTAGATTTTAGCAGCGGTTGTATTATATCAAATATAGCTACATCTAATGAAACTTGTTCAGGGGCAGATTATACATTTGATGTTGAATTTGTGACTTTCAATGGAAGCGGCATATATGAAGTGATTGATGTGACCAATGGAAATACTGTATTGGCAAGTGGCACATCTTCTCCAATTTCTGTTACCCTACAAAATAATACAAGTGAAACTCCCTTTGATATAAATGTATGGGATCAGAATGAAAACACTTGTACAGGAACTCCAGTTAATATTAGCCCCGATAACTGTATGCCATGTGAAATTTCTAATGTCGAAGTCAGCGATGCATCATGTGAAGGGCTTAACTATACTTTTGCAGTGAATTTTGATGTGACTAATGGAAGCGGAAATTATGAAGTTATAGATGGCGATGAAGTTGTTTTAGGCTTTGGATCAAGCTCACCGATTATGGTAAGTATACCAAATAATACAAACACAAATAGTATTGACGTGAATGTTAGGGATGAAGATGATAATAATTGTATTTCTTCAATTGGTGATTCAGTGACTCTAGTAATTTGTCCACAAAATGGGATTAATTGTTGGGATTTAAATGGCGACGGAATTAACGAAATGTCTGAAGATATAAACGGAGACGGTAATTACAATGCATTAGATTGCCAAGGAGCAGAAGGTCCCCAAGGACCAGATGGTTCAGATGGACAAGATGGAGCGATGGGTATGCAGGGTCCACAAGGTGAACCCGGTCCGCAAGGAACTCCTGGTAGTGATGGACAAGATGGTGCGAATGGAATGACTGGTCCACAAGGTGAACCTGGACCGCAAGGAACACCTGGTACTGATGGACAAGATGGTGCAAATGGAATGACTGGTCCACAAGGTGAACCCGGTCCGCAAGGTGAAATTGGTCCCCAAGGTGATTCAGGACCGGTTGATGGAAATGGGATTTATTCTGGAGATGGAACAACCATGTCAAACACTACCATTAGCATCACAGAAGTCCTAAAGTTTGATGGTGACATAGCTGTTTCTGGAGAAATTCTTGGACTATCTGACGAAAGATTAAAAAAAGATAAGCAACCGATTTTAGAGGCTGCAACATTATTATCCCAACTCATTCCAATGAGTTACCATTATGATACTAAAGGTTTTGATCATTTAAACTTATCTGAAAATAAGCAATACGGATTGCTCGCTCAACAAGTAGAAACAATATTACCTGAATTGGTGACAGAAGTAAATTTTGCAGATGGAGAAGTTTATAAATCAATTAACTACAATGCCTTGATTTCAATATTGATTGGGGCAATCAACGATCAACAAAATGAGATTGATGTATTAAAAGCCCAACAAAAAGAAATAGATGTTCTGAAAGCTCAGATTAAATTATTAATGGAGGAAAAAAAATAAAAATTGGTAAATAGAATAGTCGATACAAGAGAGGCAAAGTAAAAATGATAGGCCTCCAAAAGTTATGGCTACACCAACTAATATAATAATCCAATTAAAGTTGTATGTCTCGCCAGCGTTAAGTGACACTATACAACTACACCAAATGCGTTCACATATCAAAGCCAAATATCTTCCGTTAAAACCCAGGTAACTTTAGTGAAAACAGGAGTAATAACTTATAAATCGCTCATTGCCTTCACCCCCTCCACAGCAATCAACCTCTTAGGCGCACGCTCCAATACTTTCTCATAATAACGCTTAGCTTCATCTAATCGATTATTTTCCTTGAGCCAATCCGCATACATTTCATGAGAAGGCTTTACGACTTCTGGAGGGCCGTACATATATTCCGTTTTTTCTTCAATCTTGATTGCCTCGTTCATCAATCGTTCTGCTTCCATTCCATCATTATTTAGCAGTGCCAATTGTGACTTGAGTTCGAGTACAACCACCTTGGTTCTTTCGACATGTGTTGTTGTCGGTCTACCGCGCCCATAAGATCCACTGCACATTTTAGAGTTTCCGATTAAGGCTTCAGATTCTGCCTCCTTGTTTCTGTTTTCTAGCTTAGTTATGACTGCAGCAAGTTTTGACATATCCTTGACATGCACCGCCTCCATACCTATCATATAACTATATGCGCCAAAAGTCTGAATCGACAAATCTTCATAGTTGATGGTGTCATTGACCAATGGATCATCCCACTCTCCTGTTTCTGTAAAGTAAGCAGCCTTCATCATGACATTATGACTCTTTGCTTTTTTACTCGGAAATTGTAAACAATACATTTCCATTTCTTCAACCAGCTTTTTCGCTTCCGCAAATTCCCCTTTTTGTAGATGACCATACAACAACCATTTCAATGAGTGATAATTCAATGCATCATTATCCAATTCCTTCTTGGCTTTCCTTTTTTCACTTGCTTCCCATGCTGCTATATTAGAGGATATAACTTCATCCCACATCCCAAGAGCTACATAAATATGTGAAGGCATATGTAGAGCATGTGCAGCATCAGGTGCCACTTTGGAATATCGGTTAGCCGCATCGAGCGCTTTGTGCGCATTGACTGGATCATCATAACTATGTATCAGATAATGCAGAGCTCCTGGATGATTTGGATTTTCATCAATGACTGATTGTGCGATTTTAGCCCCTTTGGAATATAAATCTTTGTTTCGTTTATCTTCATTCGAGCCCAAAATAGACAAGGCATATAAAGAGGTAATTTCATGGTTGCTTGGATACTTCTCATGCAATTCCGACATAAAATTTGCGTAAGCTTTATCTCTTTCTTTTTTAGTCCCCTCTCCATACAAAATGCAAATGGCATCATACATGGCCAATTCGTATTCCGTTTTAAACTTGCTTCGTTTCTCCTCTTCAGTTTCCCCTAGCCTCGCCAAAATCGCATTTGCTTCCTCCAATTCTTGCTCTCTCCACAAGGCATGATTTTTTGTCATAGCCTCTCCCCAATATGCCATCCCAAAATTTGTATCTAATTTCTGCGCTTCCGCAAATTTTTCACCTGCATCTTTAAATTCAAAACTATGCATCAACAACATGCCATCTTCGAAAACAGGAAACGCTGCTTCAGAGCCACTCACATCCAAACTTATTTCTCCCAAATTTGATTCGGCAGGAGATGTCGAAGGAGCTGGCTTACAAGCATTGATTGTCAACAATAACCACAATAATAAATACCTAATCATCGAATTCATTTTGATATTGATCTGATGTGACTAAGATAACAATTCAATATTATATGAAATGTATGCCTAAAAACAATCGTATAAACTAATCATATATGTTTTTTTCTATTAAATTCGTGCTAGAACCTGAGCATTATGAAACTAAGCTACTCCCAAGTACAAAAGACGATATTTTTATGTCTTTTTTGTACCCTATCTATTCTACAATTATCAGCACAAGAAATCTGTAATAACGGCATTGATGATGACAATGATGGACTCATCGATTTGAACGATGATGAATGTCTTTGCTCAGATCTCATGGCTAGCTCATTGATCCCAAATCCTTCTTTTGAAGAAATGACTTGTTGCCCAATGAATGAAGCACAATTAAATTGTGCAGTCGGCTGGAGTCAAGCATCTACACCTACAACAGATTATGTGCACACATGTGGAGTTCTCGGTAATCCATTCTTAACGTTTGAGGCTCCTCTTCCTTTTCCAGATGGTGAAGGTGCAATAGGCTTTCGAGATGGCAAGCCTGGCCAACCAAATTTTAAAGAATATGCTGGGGCTTGCCTGACTCAAGTAATGACAATGGGAACAGAATATAGGCTAGATTTCTTTGTTGGTTTTCATGATGATCCCGCAAGTCTAACATTTGACATGGCTGTTTTCGGAAGTACTTCTTGTGGTGAATTACCTTTTGGAGGATTTGATGAAAATTTTGGTTGCCCTACAAATGGACCTGGTTGGGTAGAGCTAGGTGCGATGACCGTGACAGGAGAGAACGAGTGGAAAAATGTGATTTTCAATTTTACAGCTGATCAAAATTATGCAGCAATCGTACTAGGTCCAGCCTGTGCAACCAATCCGAATTTTGCAAATGACCCATACTTCTTTTTTGACCGCCTTGTACTAGCGGAGTCAATCATGTTTGAAGTACCTTTAGCAGAAGTCACTGGATCCATCTGCCAAGACAATCTTATTCTTACAAGTTCTGACGCGATGGGTGGAGAATTCCAATGGTATCAGGATGGTATTGCGATAGCTGGTGAAACAAATCAAAGTTTGAGTCTCACCAATGAACCGGGAGTTGATGGAGTTTATGAAGTAGTCATTACAACGCCAACAGGTTGTTTTGATGGTGAAGAATACACGCTCACAGTACCATCTTACTCAGCGACTGTAGATGAAGAATTTTGCGAAGGTGGATCAATTATTATTGGCGGCCAAACATTTACGGATGAGGGAACCTACGATATCGAATTGATAGCATCCGATGGCTGTGATAGTCTTATTACCCTAAATCTAACAACTACAGAAACCATGTCCGAAACAGTTTCATTTTTGGGCTGTGAAGGTGAATCAATAGTTGTCAATAATGAAACTTATAATACTGCTGGAACTTTCACACAGAATCTGACTAGTGTCGATGGTTGCGATAGTATTTTGACCATACAATATAGCCTTTCGGCAAATAGCAATACAAATCTTGAGTTGGTTATCTGTGAAGGAGTTGGCGAAGTAATAAATGGGATTCTCTACGATACCGCTGGCCAATTCTCTCAACTACTTAGCAATTCTGTGGGCTGTGATAGTACTTTAAATATTAATGTGCTTGCCGACAACCCATTACAAGGCAATCTTAGTTTTGACGTTTGTGAAGGCAGTAGCGTATCCGTCAATGGTGAGAGCTACAGTCAAGCAGGCGCTTATACTCAATTGTTGACAACATCAATCGGATGTGATAGTATACTTACCATCAATATTGAAAGTCTACCAAATAGTAGTGCAAGTCAATCGTACACAATTTGCGAAGGAGAAGTTATCGACTTGAATGGACAGTCTTATAACCAAGCTGGTACATTTACCCAAAATCTCACCAACGCTTCAGGTTGCGATAGCTTATTAAATATCTCCATCGAAGTCCTTCCAAATTCCACAAGCTCAGAACAGTATGGAATTTGTGATACAGATGTAATTACTGTCAATGGTCAAAGCTATACCGATGCAGGTAGTTACACTCAGATTCTACTTGGCTCAAATGGCTGCGATAGTATTCTTACAGTTAATGTATTTTTGCAAGAAGTCTGCAGCGATTGCATTTTCTTTGAAGAGTTCAATACTGGATCCATCGTTGTTGGAAAACTAGCAGAAGATCACTTAATCGTCAATTTGGTTCAAAATGAAACTGTATTGATGAGTCTTGAAATGAGCAATGATGAGTTTTTACAATTTAGTGTTTTCTATTTGGTTGACAACGAAATCGTCAACAATGGAAAGCCATCTAACTTTGAAGAACTAAGCAGAGAACCAGACTATATCAAGTCAACGATTAAAAATTGTAGTTGGAAAAGAAATATGGAATTTAGCAATCAACAAATTGTCGCATTCCTTCCAATTACCCCAGATGAATTACCCGTTGAGATCAACGACAAAAAATTATCGCAGTTACTTTCTAGGATCATCAATCAAAGCGATGAACTTCACATAGGTGCAAAAATGAAAATAAATTTTAGGTAAGTTTTTGTGCGATAAAATAGGATTATTTTGGTCAATGATCAGATCTTGAAGCAAATTAATGTTGCAGACGGCAAATCAGTTTATAGAGAAAAGAGAATACACAAGACTATATTCAAACTCAAAATCTGCTTGCAGCCAACTATGTCATTTGTCTTACTTCAATTAAAATGTCAGATTTTTTAAATTATTTATCAGATAAACAAAACAATTAGAAATAAAAAGGAATCATCATTTTGGTGATTCCTTTTTATTTGAGCAAGGATCTAAAGCAACAATGAATTCAACATTCAATCGTTTTAATAAAAAGCAATTTATTATTCGAACTATGATTAAATCAACAGTTTTTCTTTTGCTCTTCACCACCCTGTTTTCTTGTAATGGTACTACTTTCAATACCTCAGCAAACAATGATTCTTCGACACTAACCATTGGCTCTTTATCCTCGACCTTCAATGACACCATAGGATTTTGGGGAAAAGAATCTTCACTTTATAATGAAATTATTCTCAGTCTACCTTTTGGGGTAGATTCCTCCCATCTCGTTGGTAGGATCTGTGGCAACGAACCTAAATGTTACCTCTACTATAATTTTTCTAACAACTTAGAAGTAGAAATTTGTCAGTCGGCCCAAACTATAAAAGACTACATCGCTCCTAGAAATGTAGACCAACTTAGCTCAGATAGGATAGCAAAAGTAAATAATAGTATTGGACGCAATGCTTATATTAATAATACCAAGCCTGCACAAAAAATGTTTGGGAGTGACTCAATTACAAGCATCGATAATTCAAAATGGCTTATAGGCGGAATTGAATTTCTATTAAACGAAAAGAATAATACAATGATGGTCAATTGCGTTAACACAAAAACGGATTATACTGAATTCTTTATCTATACAAACATTGGTCTCAAATACAATAAGTCAAAACAGACCAAAGAAGACGCCATTGATTTAGCGAAATTTATTTGTCAGCATGTAAGCTCAGGAAAAAAGTAAGATCAAAATAGAATTTCATTTTGTGATAGAATAGTGTGACTTATAGCATGCTTGCTCACTTTTTTATAAAATAAACTACACGATATACTCTGTTTCTAAGCTAAGTACCAATAGCATTGAATTTTTTGCACTAATTAGTTAGTATTGTTATGCACACCACCACAGAATAGAAGATAATCACTTGTAGCACAAAGACTTAAGCTTAGCCAACTTGTGATTTATAAATTAAATTAATCATTCGCCTAAGCGCAAAAAAAAATGAGCCAGAACAAAAGTCCTGACTCATTTGAATATTATTAACCCCTAAATTACATTCTTACTTTTGGTAAAAGTGGGCTTGCTAGCTTAACCATCTAACAAACCCATTTTGTTTGAATGTTACCAATATCCAAACTTATACAAACCATTTTAATCTCTATCATTCGATAAAAACTATTCATTACAATTGGAAACTGAAGGTGTAAAGCTGAAAAATAAGCTAGCTAAAAAAGCATGCAATTTTTTATCTTTTAATCAAACCAATTTAATTTCCTTCTCTTTTTCTAAAGGTTTCAAAGAATTCTTTAACTCAAGGAACCTAACAATTGTAACATAATTCAAATGTAATGTCATGATGATGAACATTCTTTTTAGATTTAGGCCGATTTGTTATCTCTAGACCTAATATCCCAATCCTAACTTATTGATACTCAATAAATTAAAAATTTTAATTCATTATGTCTATTTCAAAAACAGATGATGTATTTGCTTTGGTAAAATCACTTTCCAAAGCTGAAAAACGTTCTTTTAGACTTTTCGCTGAAAGGATTCAGGATTCTGATTCATTGGCATACATGCAATTGTTTGACCTTATTGACAAACAAAAATCCTTAGAGGCTGAAACAATTAAGAGAAAGCTTAAAATTTCAAATTCAAAGTACTCCAATCTAAAGAGACATTTGTATGAGCAGATTCTTATAAGCTTAAGACACGTTAATAAGTCAAAGAAGTCAAACATTAAGATTCGAGAATTGCTAGACTTTGCATTTGTTTTGTATGGAAAAGGCCTTCATCTTCAAGCATTAAAAATTTTAACGAGAGCTAAAAAGCTAGCTATAAAACACCATGCTGATTTTTCTTTGCTTAGCATCATGGAGTTTGAAAAGATGATTCATTCAAGACATATTACGAGAACAGATAGAGAAAAAGTCTTTGAATTGATGACCGAAGCACTGGTGAAGGTTGAGGAGATACATTCACGGATAGAGTTTAGTAATTTGAGAATGGAATTACACAAATTCTACATCGAAAATGGTCATGTGAAAAACGAAGAAGAGGAAGTATATGTAAAACAATTATTTGAAAATTACTTACCCAAGGCAAGAGAAAATAAGTTCGGGATGATGGAAGTGATACATCTCAATCAAGCCTATGTCTGGTATTCCTATATTCTAAATGATTTCAAAAACTGCTTTAAGTATTCAAAAAAATGGATTGAACAATTTGAAAGTAATACTGAACTACAATCTAGAGACACCAATTTATTTTTGAGTGGTTATCATTATCTTCTTACAAGCAGTTACAATCTAAAGAAGTTAAACAAATACAAAATCTACTTGCACAATCTCGAAAACTTCAGAACTAAAAACTACTCGAGCTTTAATCTAAATACAAAAATACTTTCATTCTTGTATGTTCACCTTGGCAGAATGAATCTACACTTTCTTGAAGGTAGTTTCGAGGAAGGTGTCAAGAGCATCAAAAAATCACTTAAAAGATTAGAAAAGTACAAACCCTTATTGGATGAACATAAGGTTATGATTTTCCATTATAAGATTGCATGGATGTACATAGGGAATGGCGAACCAGATAAAGCTACCCCCTACTTGCAATCGATCATCAACATGTCAAACGTCTCACTGAGAAAAGACATACAAGCATATGCTAGGATCCTCTTCTTGATTGCTCACTATGATTTTGGAAATGAAAATCTAATTGCTTCTATCTTGAGATCATACAAAAGATACTTCCACAAAAATGAAATGAAAAATCAGGTACAACAATTATTATTTTCACTTTTCCATGATATAATCAATACACCCATCTTGAATAAAAAAGATGTCTTTAAGTCCTACCTCAAGGAATTAAAAAAATTAAAAAATAATAAATTCGAACAAAGAGCATTTCATTATCTAGATTCAATCACATGGCTTCAAGCTAAAGTAAAAAATCAAACTATCTCCGAAGTTATTAGCTCCCAAATAAATCAAGAATAACTATATTTGAAAAAATCTTTATCATGAGGTATTTGCTTTTTATTTTATTAATATCCAGTATCATTGCATGTAGTGGAACTAAAAGTATGGTTGGCAAGAAATCTATGAAAAGAGATATGGATGAAATCATAGAAGTGCAAGTTGTATCAGATAGTATTTCTCTTTATGGAACACTGACTCTGCCAAAATCAGACAGAAAAGCTGTACCACTTGCAATAATCATTGCAGGTTCGGGTCCAACGGATAGAGATTGTAACAACCCAATGGGAAAAAGCAATACCTATAAGATGATTGCAGAAGAACTCATGATAAATGGGATTGCAACACTGCGCTATGACAAAAGAATGGTTGGCAAAAGTATAGATGTCAAATTAAAAGAAGAAGACACAAGATTTGACGAAATGGTAACAGATGCCTTAAGTTGGATTAGAAAATATGAAAATGACAAAAGATTTTCAAGCATCACAATACTGGGACATAGCGAAGGATCATTGGTTGGAATGCTAGCAGCTCAACAATCAGAAGTAAGTAGATTTGCTTCATTAGCGGGACCAGCTCGTTCTGCTGACATAATATTATTAGAACAAATAGGCAAGCAAATGCCTTTTGCAGTACCTAATCTTAAAAAGCAATTCGCCAAACTAAAAGCTGGAGAATTGATAGAAGAAGTAGATCCAAGCCTTTTATCAATTTTAAGACCAAGTGTCCAAAAATATATGATTTCCTGGTTTCAATACACTCCAACAGAAGAATTAAAGAAACTAGATATTCCTGTTTTAATTATGCAAGGCACAACCGATATCCAAGTAGAAGTAAAGGAGGCCGAATTGCTACATGCATCCTCTACATCATCAAAACTTCAACTCTTTGTCAATTCAAACCACATCTTTAAAGATGCCCCAGAAGATAGAAACGGAAATCTAAAAACCTACTCTGATCCAGATTTGCCACTGAGTGAAAATGTAGTTGAGACTATTGTGGAGTTTATTAATGGGGGATAGAGACAACAGACTAACAGACTAACAGACTAACATACTAGCAGACTAGCTGACTTACAGACTAGCAGACTAGCAGACTAGCAGACTAGCAGACTTACAGACTTACAGACTAGCAGACTAGCAGACTTACAGACTAGCAGACTAGCAGACTTACAGACTAGCAGACTAGCAGACTACCAGACTACCAGACATCAGACTACCAGACACCTGACATCAGACTACCCGACACCAGACTAACAGACACCAGACTACCTGAGGCCTCATGAAAGTCTTTCAAAAGGGCGGGTTGTGCCTCCCTGATTTTACTACGTTCGCCTATTGGCGACCTTGAAAATCTTCCCTCCCTCCTTCGTCCGGAGCGGAAGTTTATATACGACAAACTCATTTGTAGCAATTGCATTATTACGCGCAGAAAACAAAAATAATTTGTTGGAATACTTGAGGTTGTCCGGAGTATTAGATTCTTGAAATAAATTACCAAGTCTAAAGTGAGCGCAGCGAACGGTCTGGAAGTGAGCGCAGCGAACGGTCTGGAAGTGAGCGCAGCGAACGGTCTGGAAGTGAGCGCAGCGAACGGTCTCGCGCCTTAGTAGCAGTAAGCGCAGCTTACAGCCACTAAGGCGCCAAACGCTCCTTTACAAACTTTCCATTTGCAAGCCTATATAGTATACGATCATGTAATCGACTCGGTCTTCCTTGCCAAAACTCAATACTTCTTGGGATAAGAATATAGCCGCCCCAATGAGGAGGACATGGTATATCTGTTCCTTCTGGATATTGTTCTTCTACCGATCCCTGGATTTCTTCTAAGGTTTCTCTATCTGCAATTACCTCGCTTTGATTGCTGACCCAGGCTCCAATTTTACTTCCTCTTGGTCTAGTCTTAAAATACTTTTCAGAGGCTTTTCTTTCTACCTTTTTTACTATACCAGAAATCCTTACTTGTCGCTCTAATTCTTTCCAAAGAAACAACATGGAGGCACTAGGATTCTCTGCAAGATCCTTACCTTTCTTACTGTTATAGTTTGTATAAAAAACAAAACCTTCATCAATTCCTTTAAGCAATACAGTCCTGCTCGATGGAACTCCATCACTTGTTGCCGTACTTAATATCATTGCATTGGCCTCTGGCACGGAAGAAACTTTGGCTTCATCAAACCACTGAAGAAATTGTTGAAATGGATTATTGAGAAGTGTATCCACATCGATACTACCCTTCTTATAATTTTCCCTCATATCTTTTAAGTCATCATTCATTGTCTAAAATATCTCTTGCTGATTCTACAATAGGTTTTGGAGCTATTCGCTTCCTTAGATTTGAAAAGTTTACTTTTGCTCTATAGGCCAGCCAATACATTACTGGTACTACGACCAAGGTTAGGAAAGTTGCAAAAGTCAATCCATAAATAATTGTCCATGCCATCGGGCCCCATAAGGCGGCATTGTCTCCACCAATAAAAAACTCAGGATCTAAATCTGATAAAAAGGTAAAGAAATTAAAGTTGAATCCAATCGCCAAGGGATACAATCCTAAGATGGTTGTAATCGCTGTCAACAATACTGGCCTCAATCTTGTTGCTCCACCTTGGATGATCGCTCCCTTTACATCTTCTGATCCAAGATCGTTCATACTCTCTACTCCTTCTTCAATTTGTTTTCGTTTAATCAACAAGTTGATATAATCAACCAATACAATGGCATTATTTACAACAACACCTGCCAAAGAAATGACTCCTACAAAAGTGAAGATGACACTAATTTCATCCTGTGTAATTACGTATCCAAGAAATACTCCAATTGTACTAAAAACCACTGAGAATATAATAATAAATGGAGAGATGATCGAATTAAATTGTGCAACCAATATGATAAAGATTAAAAACAAAGCCAACATAAATGCAGTACTTAAAAAAGCCATATCCTCTGCCTGTTGCTGTTGCTCTCCAGTAAATTCATAGCCATAACCTTCTGCAAATTCATAGTCATCCATCAAGCCTTTTAGTTCTGCTACTATTTCGTTGGCATTATATCCATCCAATACATTTGATGAAATAGCTACCAATCTATCACCATCTTTTCTCTTGATAGAACTATAAGTTGATGAATATTCTACACTAGCGACAGCTGATACCGGCACTTGCGCAATCCGACCATTGGCAGGATTTCTAAAGGTTATTTTTTGATTCAATAAATCAGTAACACTTGATCTGTAATTTTCATCTAATCTTATCACGATTGGATAATCATCATCACCATCTTTAAACTTTGAAACCTCTTTTCCAAATATTGAAGTACGTAGTGAGCTTGCAATTTGTGCTGTTGATAATTCATATCTTCTAGCTGCTGCTCTATCTATATTAACCAACAACTCTGGCTTACTCAGAGATACATCCGTGGCCAATCCTTCTACTCCAGGAATAGATTTTGAATCAAGAAATTTCTTGATTCTATCAGACAAAACCAATAAGCTGTCAATATTTTCTCCGGTTACTTCCATATTAATGGCCTTGCCTGTCGGAGGACCACTGGCATTTTGATCTACAGTTACCTTGACACCAGGATATCCTTTGACAGCAGCACGGATATTTTCCATTGTCTTTTTTGATGACTTACTTCCTCTATCAGAAGATGGAACAAAAGCCACTGTAATTCTCCCTTTATGTGGTGTCACACCCGGCTCTGGCGGGGCATTAGGATCTGCTGTGTTTTCCCCAACCTGCGCAAGCACTGACTCTACAATACCCATGTCATCTTCTATAACCTTGCTTATCTGTTCCTCGATCTTCAACATCACATCATTGGTACCTTCTATATCTCTTCCTAGAGGAGTCTCAACAAAAATATTTACATAAATGGGGTCTGCGTCTGGGAAAAATTTGACAGCTGGCATATAAGTTACAAACAACATAAACGCAACAATTAAAAGCAAGAAGGTTGACAACAAAGAAATTGTTGGTGTCCATCCTTTCAATATAAAAGATATAAATCTGTTGTATACTCTTTCCAATCTAGGAAGTCCTCGTTCTTGAAATATGAACGACAATGGTCTTAGTATAAAATAATTTGCCAAAGAAAGTATTGCAGCTAAACCCATTACATTTCTTAAGGTATTACTTGAATCCTCGGGATCACCTGTAGCTGCTCTTACAAAATGTGCTATAACTGCAATGATCACACATATAATAGCTCCTATTACTACATTTCTTCTCTTCCGTTTTCTCAATACTTCATTATCAAGCTTTTCATCAACCTTCATAAATTTGGAAGTAAACACTGGATTAATAACCAAGGCTACAAACAAAGATGAAGACAAAACTATGATAAGAGTCAATGGCATATATTGTAGGAAAGTCCCCATAATACCAGGCCAAAATGCCAATGGCAAAAAGGCAGCTAAGGTAGTTCCCGTAGAGGCAATGATTGGCCAAGCAACTTCACTTGCACCAAACTTTGCAGCTTGAGCACCGCTATATCCTTCTTGCATGTACCGATAAATATTCTCAACCACTACAATTCCATTATCGACCAATAAACCAAGGGCGAGAATCAAGGAAAATAACACCACGATATTCATGGTGGTCCCCGTTGCATACAAAATCATGATTCCCATCAACATAGATAAAGGAATGGCAAGACCTACGAACAGGGAATTTCTTAATCCCAAGAAAAATAACAATACAAGAATCACAAGGATGACACCTGATATAATACTATTTTCCAAATTATTTACACCATCTCGTGTCGCAACTGATTGATCATTGAAAGAAGAAATACTCAATTCTTTTGGTAAGATTTCTTTTACTTCTTCTATGATTTTGTCTATTTCAACTGCGGCTGCCAGTAGGTTCTCTCCTCTTCGCTTGATGATATCTAAAGAAACAACTGGAGCTCCTTCTGCTCTTGCATAACTAGTTCTTTCCTTATATCCCAATTTTACTTTAGCGATATCTTTTAGATATATAGGTCTTTGATTCTCTGCTTTGACGATGATATTTGCCAATTCTTCAACATTGCCAAATTGACCTATAACTCGCACTGCTCTTCTAAAATCCTTAGCAACTATTTCCCCGCCAGACATTGTCATATTCTCAAATGCAATAGCATTTTCTACATCCGTATAAGAAACTTGCAATGATTGCATTTTAAGCAAGTCAATATCTACCTGAACCTCTTTATCCAAAGCACCTTTCAAATTTATTTCAGAAACTTGTCTTAAGCTCTCTAATCGTTCTTTTACAAACTCCCCATATTCCTTTAATTCATCCGCTGGGATATCTCCTGAAATATTAATGGTAACGATTGGAATTTCTGAAAAATTAATTTCTAGTACCTCAGGATCGGTATCCAAATCATCTGGAAGTTCACTTTTAGCTTTGTCGACTGCATCCTTAATTTTTCTGACTACATCCGCCATCTCTAAGTCAGAATCAAATTCTGAAATGATCACGGAAAAATCCTGTAGTGAAGTTGATGTTACATACTTTAGGCCAGAAATGTTTTGAATCTCCTTTTCTATGGGCCTTGTAATAAAAGTTTCTATTTCTCTTGCCGAGTTACCAAAATATGGTGTATTCACAAATACCGTTGGCAAAGATGCTTCAGGAAATTGTTCCTTAGGCATGTCATTGTAACTTTGTACACCAAACAACATGATCATAAATGTGATCAGATATACAGTAATTGCATTGTCAACAGCCAGACTAGTGAGTTTAAATTCTCGCAGCCGTTCTCCGAAGGAATTAGTTTTTGTTTCTTCTTCTTTACTCATCTTCTTCTGATATAGTTGATTCTACAATAATGGCACTATTTGGCAACAGGTCTTGCACTCCTGCGACAATCAATTTCTCTTCACCGGTAAGTCCTTCTGTAATCACCACACTATTGTCATAACTATCACCAGATGATACATATACTTTTCGAGCCCTTGTCATTTCTTTGTCCGCCTCATCTACAACATATACATATCTCTTTCCAGTTACTTCTTGTTGGATAACCTCCAATGGAATAATAACCTGATCAGGAATTTTTTGTTCAACTATATTCAATTCAGCAAGTAGATTTGGCTTGAGCGTTCCTCCTGGATTTCCTGTTGCCATTTCAATTTTGAAAGTCCTGTTTGCAGGATCTATAGACCGACCGACCAAGGTTATTTTTTTCTTCATGTCTTTGTCCAATGCTGGAAAATAAACGTCAACATAATCTCCTCTTTTTATAGAAGCCAAATAAGATTCAGGTACATCCGCTACGATTTTTACAGACCCAGTATTTAGAATCTGTATAATCGGCATTCCAGGACTTGCCATCTCTCCTTGCTTCAAAAATATTCTATCTGCATAGCCTGACATTGGAGCAATTACATCTTTCTTCCCCAATTGAGTTCTAAGGGTAGTCATCGATTTCTCCAAACTTTCAACACTTGACTTAGCTTGCAGGTATTGCATTTCAGACCCTATCTTTTGATTCCATAGTCGTTCTTGTCTTTCAAACATGGTCTTTGCTAGATCCAACCGCGTTTGAAGCTCATTGAGTTGATCTTGAACAATGCCAGCATCCATGGTTGCTATCAATTGTCCTGCATTGACATAATCGCCTTCATTAATCGACATGCTCATAATTCTACCTCCAGTTTCAGAGCTAGCCATCACCACATTGTCCGTCATGATGGTTCCTTGGATCTTCGCATAACTGATAAAGGTTTCCTTTTTCAAGGGCAAGATGTTTACGGGAAATTTTTTCTCCTCTTGAGGTGGCAGTAATTCCGCTAGTTCCTCTTCCAGTTTTTTAATGTCCTCTTGGAGTGCTTTAAGTTCACTCTTTTTTTCTGATAGCGAATTTTGCTTCGCTGCTAAATCTTGCTGCCCTTCTTCTGGTGCACAAGCAATAAGTAAAACGCTTAATAATAGAATGGAAAGATATTTCATAAGTATGGTCGATTTCATTTTTTAAATTTTCCCTAGGGCAATGTCTAAATCAATCTTTGCGGAAAGCAAATCATACAAAGCATTGATGTAAATTGATTGTTCATTATATAGTGCAGCCTCTGCTTGTGTCAATTCAACACTAGAACCTACACCCTCTCTAAATTTAATTTGTGTTTTATCGAAAATCTTTTCGGCAAGGGCCAAACTCTTTTCAGTTGATTCCAATGTGGATTTGGCATTGATGTATTGCAATCTAGCATTTGACACTTGCAGCTCCACCGCTCGTTCAAAATTATCTCGCTCGATCAAAGCTTTCTGTGTGGCCAATTTCGATTTTTCAATTTGAGATTTCCTCAAGCCTCCATCGTAAATTGGAACATTTACATTTAATCCCAAAACTGAAGAAGGAAGCCATCCCGGTTGGTCATTATCAAATAGCTCATTTCTCGCCAATGTTTCACCTAAATTTGCAAAAGCAGTCACGGAAGGCCAGTTGGTTTTTTGAACCGACTCTAGTTGGATATCCTGCAATTCAATACCTTTTGATATTTGTAAGTATTCTGGTCTTTGAGAAACATCAAATTCGTCTTCAAGATCTACGTCATCTATTTTAGATCTTCCAATTATTGTTTCTAGGTTTTCTTCTAGCATGATTGAATTGTCCATTGGATAATCCATTTGAAATTTCAATAGATTTTTTGATAAGTTTTCAACCTGCAAAAGCTTTCCTCTTTCAGTCATCAAATTATTTAATGATAACTCCAAGCGATCTACATCCAACTCCTCAATAAAACCTTCCTTGTATAATTCTTTAGTTTCAAATAATGACTTTTCAAGTGTTTCGATATTTTTTTCAATGGTCTCTTTATTTTTATCCAAGATGAGAACATTCATATACGCTTTGGTCACATTATTGCGAATTTCCTGTTCAGAAATAGCTACTCCCGTATTCACAAATTCTTTATAAAGTCTTGCCGCTTTTAAAGCAGCTAGATATGATCCATCAAAAACAACTGCACGTGCATCAATTGAAGCAGCAATATTATGCTTTTGCGCAAAAGAGACCTCGAAGAAGGTCGGATCACCTAATGGAATTGGATTCATTTGAGTGACTGTATTATTTAGAACACCCACCACAATCGGCGATATAAAATCTTCTAGCGGTTGCTGCGGTATGATAGGGAAATATTGATAACCAACAGTTCCACTGACGGTTGGCATTCCTCTAGATTTTAATTCTTTGATGCTTTGCTCAGCTTCAAGAATATCAAGGCTTCTCATCTTGAGACTGCTGCTATTTTTTAAAGCATAATCAATGGCTTGCTCTAGCGTAAATGATTCTTGAGCTACAGCAATGTTATGCACAAGCAACAGTGAAATGAATGTTAAGAATAGTCTATTTATCATTTGATTTATAGTCTTTGTATTTTTCTAATCCGGTTTCTGATAAGATACCATGCATATGGTAGTCAATAAAATTTTCATATAATTCCACTTTCGTAAATGACTTGATTGGAAACAATTCATCATTGACAAGTGAATAAGATAACTGCAAGTATAATTGAGATATAATTTCTTCTTTTAGCACCTTACGGTAAATACCTTCCTTCTTCCCACGCTTGATATTGTCGTGAATCGTCTGTCTGATAAAGCTAAAATGTTCTTTTTCAACTTTATCCCAACTTGACTTGTAGTATTTTTTTAGATCGTAGGTGAGCGATGGCTTGAAATTTCTGAGGAAATAAATTACATGCTCTGTAATTTTTATCATCTCATCCAAGGCGTCCGTGGCCTCTTCCTTGATTTTCATAAGGTCTATGCACTCTGATGCCATATACCGTTCTACCACAAAGTCAATTAATTGGGCTTTGTTGGCCACCATGGAGTAAATCGTTTTCTTTGATATACCAGCTTCTTTGGAAATATCATCCATAGTGACACTCTTCACTCCAAATTTCAGGAAGAGTTTTTTTGCTATATCTAGTGTTCTAAAATCTTTCGCCATTATTAGCAGCAAATGTATGGTTTTCTGACGCAGGAAACTATAAATGACTCTAAAGTTTCCAAAGTTTATGAAAAAGTGTAAAGAGTTAGTTATTTTGCAGAAAAGAAGTAGATGTATATAAAGCTGATCATATTAGTCATAGGAATTTGTTTCTCTTCCGCTTTCGCAAATATTGATGTTGCAGGCCCTAACACTTTAAGTATTGACGCAGAAAAGCTTTACAAAAAGAATTGTAGGATATGTCATGGCGGCAAAGGCAGACTAGGAATCGGAGGAGCATCCGATCTAAGTAAATCCACCTTAGATGTTTCTGAAGCAATCAAAATCATCTCTAATGGCAAAGGAGGAATGACACCTTTTTCCGAAATCCTTTCAAAAAAGGAAATTAAAGAAGTAGCGAAATATATTCAAAGCTTAAAAAAATGAAGTCCCATAAGGTGATAGGGTTGATGTCAGGAAGTTCTCTTGATGGCCTAGACATAGCCGTTTGTGAATTTCAAATGGAGAACCATCAACTTAAGGCGTGGCAACTACTTTATTCTGAAACGATAGAGCTCCCCTTCTTTTTAAGAGAGCAACTTTACGAACCACTAAAACTATCTGAAGCATCTATTCAGTCTTTAGAATCAGAATTGACAGACTTCTTTATCGATTCCATAAAACGTATTCGAACCAATCACCCCGACATAGATTTAATAGGATCACATGGCCACACAATACAACATTTGCCTAAGCAAAAAATAACGAGACAACTTGGGGATATTGGTAAGATGGCTGATGCCTTACAGCTTCCAGTAGTTGGAGATTTTAGACAGCAAGATTTATTGGCTGGAGGTGTTGGTACACCGATGGCGCCATTGGCAGATAAAGATCTGTTTTCTGGTTATCAATTCTACCTCAACCTAGGAGGTATTGCCAATGTAAGCTATCAGCAAGATGGGGACTGGAGTGCCTATGATATCGCTGCCGCAAATCAGGTCCTCAATTTTTTTGCCCAAAAGGAAGGTTTAGAATTTGACAAAGATGGGGACATGGCAGAAGAAGGAAACTTATCCAGAGACCTGTTAGATTTTTTATTGACCCACCCATTTGTTAATCGAGCACACCCCAAATCTTTGGACAATTCAGAAGTAATGAAAGAATGGATTATACCCATCGAGAACTTCAATCTTTCCGTCAGAGACACCTTATATACATATACCGAATTCTTGGCCTTACTACTGCAAAAAACATTTGCAGAAGCGGGCATCCAAGAAGGGAAAATCCTTATAACTGGCGGAGGAGCCCACAACAAATACCTCATCGAAAAATTTTATCATCACAATCCTGCAATCGATTTTAGCCCTGCTTCAAACGACACCATAAATTTTAAAGAAGCAATCCTAATTGCTTACGCCGCCCTATTAAAGAAATGCGAAATCCCTAATTTTATTGGATCTGTGACCGGAGCAAGTGAAGATGTGGTAGGTGGGACGATTGTTGGGTAATTGAGAAGAGAGATCGATAAATCGATTTTGATGCCTGACGCTGATGAAATATAGGATTTAAATATTAATGTTAACAAAAAAGTTATACACAATCTTTGGACTTTAGACACCTAAGCTGTCAACCTATTTCATGAGGGCATACTAAATCATATGTCATAACTCATATGTCATAAATCATATATCATAAATCATATATCTCGCCTCTCGCCTCTACTCTTCTGCCTCTACTCTTCCCTAAAAGCAAAATGCCCCTTCGGCTAATTTCCGAAGGGGCACTTATTATGCTTGATTAATAGCTTTTGATTCTTAGAACTTGCCTAAGATTTTTCTCATGTGTTCTCCAGCTGCTTCTCTTCCTCCTAATCCGTAAGCCAATGCTACTGCAACTGCTACTGATCCAAGAGTAAGACCGAATGCTAGCTCAACTATAGAGTTTGCAATTCCCATTGATCTTAATGAGATAGCCAGGAATAATCCAAATGTTGCAATTCTTACGATTGATGACAAGAATTCTCCTGATCCAGCTACTGCTTTTGCAGCAAACTTTGAAACAAAGTTTCCAATTACTAAAAGTACAAGTCCGAAAATCATACTTCCTGCAATTTCCAATACTTTATTCATGATATCTGTTAAAGCATCGAATCCTAACATTTCAACTCCAGTAACTACACCAAAAAATGCAATGAAGAAGTAGATAGTTTTTTGTAGAATTCCACTTAATCCAGTTGTTCCTACCATATTATCAAGTCCTAGCTTAGTACCAATCGCGTTAAGGTTCATGTTTCTAAAGATGTCACCCATCATTTTAGAGATGAATCCAGCTGCCCAAACAAATACCCAAATAATAGCACCTGCTACAAGTATGTTAGGTAGAGTTATCATTACTTTATCTAGTATTCTTTTAGCAGGTTCTGAGATTGCATCGATATCTAATGTATCTAGTGCTGGAACTGCAAATAATAAAATAATGAATAAGAATACAAAGCTTTTAAGGATTTTAGCAACTTGCTCAGTTTCGAAACCAATTTTCGATGATAATTTACCAAGAAGATCGCCTCCCATACCAACTGCTTCAGAAGCAACTGTTGCTAGTATATATCCAATAAATGCAATGATACCAGCTCCGATAATATTAGGAATATAACCAAAGAACTTAGAAACCATGTCTTTCAATGGATCAAGAACTTGCTGCACACCTAGCATATCCAATACAATCATTAATACCATGATCATAATAAGGAAATATACAAGCTTAGCTATAAAACTGTTCATATCCATTGTTCCTACATTACTTCCAAGTAATTTTTCATCCCACTTGGTGCTCTTAAGAATTCTATAGACTAATTTTTTAATTGCTTTTGCTACTATATAACCAATAAATAGTACAAGTAATGCACCCACAACTGAAGGCAGTGAGTCTGAAAAGCTTCCGAGTAAGCCTTGAACTGCTTCCCCGATATTGATATTCGTTTGTAGATTAAACATAAAAATTTTAAGGTTTTAATAAGATTTAATGTGATTGTTCAGAATAAAAAAATGAGAAATAGATTCCGTTTATTCATTTGTTCAGCATTTGGACGCCTATTTTCCTAATATGACACATATTTGGGTTAAAAAATTTAACTTTTTTATTATTACGAGCCTTATAGGGGTTCAATTTTCCTTCCTGGCTAGCAAAGGTATAAAATATTTAGGGCTTAATTTATTTGAAGGTATCCGCAATTACTTACATTTGGGGGCATTTTGAACTATTACAACATAAAATAATGGCAGGAGAGAAAATAATCTTATCGAGAAGAAAAAAAATCCAAGTTCCAGACAATCCAATCATTCCATTCATTGAAGGAGACGGTATTGGGCCTGATATTTGGGCGGCTGCAGTACGTGTTTTTGACGCGGCAGTTGAAAAATCATTTGACGGCAAAAAGAAAATACACTGGAAGGAAGTATATGCTGGTCAAAAGGCTAAAGATAAAACTGGAGAATGGCTTCCTCAGGATACTTTAGATACAATAAAAGAGCACCTTGTTGCAATCAAAGGACCACTAACTACACCAGTAGGTGGAGGTATAAGATCTTTAAATGTTGCGCTCAGGCAAAAACTTGATTTGTATGCATGTGTAAGACCAGTCAAATGGTATACAGGTGTTCCCTCACCAGTGAAAAAACCTAAATTGGTAAACATGGTTATCTATCGTGAAAATACCGAAGATATTTATGCAGGGATTGAATACCTTAACGGTACCCCGGAAAATGAAAAAGTAAAGAACTTCCTTATCAATGAAATGGGCGCTAAAGGAATTAGATTTCCAGACTCAGTTTCATTAGGAATAAAGCCTGTATCTGTAGAAGGAACTGAACGACTAGTAAGATCTGCAATTAAACATGCACTGGACAACAAACTCCCATCAGTTACTTTGGTACACAAAGGTAACATCATGAAATTTACTGAAGGTAAATTCAAAGAATGGGGTTACGATCTTGCAAAGAAAGAATTTGGAGCTCAAGATTTGGATGGAGGACCTTGGCAAGTAATCGAGCATAAAGGAAGACAAGTCATTATCAAAGATGTTATTGCTGATGCCTTCCTCCAGCAGATATTATTAAGACCTGCTGAGTACAGTGTAATTGCAACACTAAACCTCAACGGTGATTATATTTCTGATGCACTTGCAGCTGCTGTTGGTGGAATCGGAATTGCTCCAGGCGCAAATATTAATTACGAATCTGGAATTGCAATTTTTGAAGCCACACACGGTACCGCTCCAAAATATACTGGGCAAGATAAAGTTAATCCAAGTTCAGTTATTCTTTCTGGTGTTATGATGTTCCAATACATGGGATGGAAGAAAACAGGAAAGCTAATTGAAAAAGGTTTGAAAGGAGCAATTAGGAATAAAAGAGTGACTTATGATTTTGAAAGACAAATGAAAAACTCAACTTTATTGAAGTGTTCAGAATTTGCTGATGAGATAATTGCAAACATGTAAATTAAATTCAACAAATAATTTACTCTAAGAATAACGAGTCCTGATATATTATTATCAGGACTTTTTTTTATGCCTTAATAATACCGCAATACTTCGTAGCAATCCATAAGCTCATCGCACAAGTTTATCACCATTCATATACAAGTACACTTTCTATAGGTTTTATACTATATATTTATATCAAACTACCCCACTATCTGACAAAATTGATTTTGCTGACTATTTTATAAATAAATTAGTCAACAATGCAGCGCTCAAAGTATTTATACGTAGTAAAAAGTAAGAGCTTGCTTTATTTTACCAATTTCATGACAAACTTGAATCACATATAATGTCTAAAAAAATAATATTACTCATATTAACTTCCGTACTCTTTGCAGCTGGCTGCAATAAAGATGAATTTTTAACCGACATTGACACAACACCTCCTACACCAATAGATTATTACGAGACCACTATACAAGGGTTTATAGTGGACGAAAATAACAATGCAATAGCAGATGCAGTCATTAGTCTTGGAGCGGAGTCTACCATGACGAACCAATTAGGATACTTTGAACTATCTGGTGTTGGTCATAGTCAATACACTGTCATTTCAGCAGTAAAAGAAGGTTATTTCAACAATTATAAAACCTACATTCCTCGAAGAGGTTTGACTGCAAAAAGTCAAACAAGAATACAACTAACTAGGCGTCAATTGACAGGTTTATTTGAGACATCTGCAGGTGGGAGCATTGATATCGGAAATCAATCAAAAGTGAGCTTCCAAGCAAACAGTATTGTAAATGTTGATAATGAAATCTATACTGGCATAGTTAAGGTCTACGCTCATTACATAGATCCAAGTAATAATAATGTGGATCAAATCATGCCTGGCAATCTAATGTCAAGAGATGCAGAAGGCGAGATGGGTGTCTTACAAAGTTTTGGGATGGTCAATATCGAGCTGGAATCTTCAAATGGAGAAAAGCTAAATATCAACCAAGCTGCAACCATTGAAGTAGAAATTCCAAATGACTTTCTATCCAATGCACCATCTGAGATTCCTTTATGGTATTTTGATGAAGTAGATGGTTTATGGAAGGAAGAAGGAAAGGCTGAGCTAGAAAATGATATGTACGTAGGTCAAGTAGAACACTTCACAACATGGAACTGTGATATTGTTACTGAAGCTGCATTTATCGAAGGGATGGTTGTGGATAGTTTAGGCGTTCCAGCTATCAAAGTCACATTAGTGGACAATAATAGTGGACAAAATTATACGCTTTGGACTGATTCTGAGGGTTACTTTTTTGGTGCAGTTCCAATTGGAATAGATTTTACACTCAATATTGAAGGCCTCTGTGAGTTTGATGGATTAATCTATAGTAGTACTGTAGGACCATTTGATGCGGGCTTTGCCGATCTTGGAATTATTGACATCGCTAATAATAATGGATATACAACAGTGATTGGAACTTTGGTTGATTGCAATATGGTACCTATCCCCGGAGGAGAAGTTTACTTCAATTATCCAGAGTTTAGTTATACTTTACAAACGACCACTGATGGATCAGGACTTTTCAGAGTGGTCATTCCTTCTTGTGAAGATGAAGATATCGAAGTAACTGCTATCAATCCTAATACAGGTCTTGTCAGTGAGCTTATAACTTACAACATCTCGGGAGATTTCGCAGATTTGGGTTTAGTTACTGTTTGTATCGATGTATCACCATCACTAGGTTCAGTAGTAATTACATACGATGGCGTACAGAAAACCTACGACAATGCTACAGTTACTATCAATGATAATAATGGGGTCAGAATCTATGTTTTGACTTACAATGAACTCCTTCCTCCTGATAATGATCCATTTGTCGTAAATGTTGTTTTCTCGGATAGCAATCTTGATTTGAATAATCCTAATTGGAATTTTGACTTTGTAGCCTTTCAACCACCAGCTAGTGCAGCGGGTACCGAATATGAATATCTAGTTCCTGATTTCACTTTATCGTCTCCAGTAGTAACTGTCGTAGAAGCAGCAGAATCGGTAGGTCAATTATTGAAATTAAATGTCGACAATGTTAGAATTACCTATAGAATTAAAAATGTAATGGATTCATACGAAACTTTTATAGGTAGTAGTATGTCAATAGAAGCTGTCATAATTCCATAAGAATTAAACCTAATCACAACAAGTTGGAATTATCAAACATCATAAAATTAATTAAGAAAAAAGATGCTAAAGCGGAGAAAGAACTTTTTCTCCACTTTGCTCCAAAAGTTTTGACAATCTGCAGAAGATATGCCTCTCAGAATGTCGAAGCACAAGACTATATGCAAGAATGTTTTATTTTGATTTTTGCAAAAATTCATACGTATGACTCGACCAAGGGCTCATTCGAGGGTTGGCTACATCGTGTCTGTACCAATCGAATCATAGCCTTATTTCGAAAATCGAATAGCCAAATCACAATGACATTCCCTGAGACACTACCTGAACCAAGTGAACCTCTGGAAAAAATAGCATTGCTTCCGAAAGAGACCGTACTGGCGGCAATTCAAGAATTGCCCGATGGCTATAGAAAAATTTTCAACCTCTATATTTTTGAGGGTTGGTCACATAGAGAAATCGGAGAGGCCCTCTCCATTGCCGAGACCACATCAAGATCACAACTCACAAGGGCAAAAAAATTATTGCAACAACTACTTTTAAAAAAAAATAAAATCCAACGTTATGGAAGACAATTTGTTTGATGACCAACGAAATAAGATGTTCGATGACTATGATTCGGAAATGCATCTAGAAGCAGAGTGGAAAGCTCTACAGGAAAGAAGGCAACCAACCAAAAGGCCAATAATAGTGTGGATGCTCTCTATTGGATTTGCTATCGTTGGAATTTCATGGGTCATGTATTCTTCCTATACAACACCTGCTATTGCGTCGAATGCAGCAGCAGTTTCCACAAATACAGTTGTTGCAAATGATATTACAACAAAAGCAGATGCTACAAATCAAGTTGCAACAAATGAAAAGGTGATAAATGAAGAGGTGACATCGATACTTCCTGGCGCACAAGACGATTTTCAGGCTAAAGAAAAGCTTACCGCATTACAAGATGATGAAAATGATGATGCTCAAAATCTGAAAACCAAAAAGACAAACGAAGCAGCCATAGCTAATAGTTCAAAGAATCAAATCTCTCAATCAACTCCTTCATCAAAAAATGAAGTAAGTCAATCGAGTCAAGAACAATCTAATTCTGTCGACCAAAGTAAAGCTAGCACTCTTAAAAATACTCCTACTGTTCAAAAAAATAATGAGCTTAAGTTAAATTTTAAACCTAAGCTTACCAATCAGATTACTAGCTTACCTCTTGCTCAAACTTTGGTTGTAACAGACGACTTCGTACTTGATGACTTAGATTTTGTTTTTGGACAAACAATGGAACGCAAGAAATCTTCTAAGGCGAGCACACAGTATCTTAGTTTGGCATTTGGCTATAGCCCAATTACCAGAGGATCTGTCCTAGAGAATGAAAAAACAAAACACGGAATATCCTCATCAATCCACTATAAGAAATACTTGTCGCCGAAGTTCTATATTGCAACTGGCCTTGGCTTTGATCAGTTTACCACTCAAGTAACTGGAGATAGTGAAAATATTTATACCCAACTAGAAGAAAATCAAATTTTAGAGCGATACTACAATGCTGATGGAACCATTGAGTATGTCTATGGAACAGGTGAAGTAGAAGTAATAGAATTGACTTCGTTCAAACTGTACAATCGTTATAATTTTATTAGTGTTCCAGTTCTATTAGGTTTGCAAATCTATCACAATGGAAAGAGTCATTTAGAATTTGAAACAGGAGTTTCTGCTACCATTGTGAGCCAATATGAAGTCAAATACTTTGATGGAATTAATCAGTTCAAAGATTACGAAGATCTAGACCTCAGACAGACGGGGTTGTTCAGTAGCATCACCAATCTTACTTGGCACTATCAACCGCAATCGATAGAGAGATTAGATTTCTTCTGTAGACTAGGAGCACGATTGCAACTTAATGATATTACAAGTGAACAAATGGTTAATACTAAAAGATTTAAATCGCTTAACTTTGGTATTGGTGTTGATTATAGGCTGTAAAGTAAGGACCAAAAATGTTATTAATGCTAGAATATACTTTAACATGTTTTCATAATTACTGCTTCCAATTGTTTGTCATGTAACTACTATTAACCACGAAACCAAATTGAAAGTTTATCAATTCCTAACCCTACTCTTCTTTTTTGGAGGAGTAACCAATAGTTTCTCTCAAAACTGTTTGGATTACAGTCCAATTGAAGGAACCCCTTGTACATGTGTACCATCGCCATGGACTGGAATTTTTGGCACAGAGGAAATTGATGCTATCTCAGAATTTTCATCATGCACCAATGTTCCTGTCGAATCTCCCTCGGGAGGTAATGTAATAGGTCTCAATGTTTTTCCATCCATTACCGAAGGGATCACTTATACATGGACAGGCCTAAACCCTGGAACAGAATATACATTTGTGATTTGGTGGTTAAGTTTAACCTGCAATATACCATTCAATGATTGTTGTGCCGATCTTTGGATAGTTGCTGATGGTGTAGATTATATTTATAGCGCTGTAGATGATTGGACCTTAGTCGATATTTGCATTGAAGCACAATCAAGTTCTATTACCATAGATATACAAGGAATTGCAGGGGGCACTGATGGATATTTATTGTTAGATGATGCATCGTGCTCTGATTCTAATTCAAGTTGTTGCGGTCTTCAAATGGAAGTGCCTGATGATTTTGAAACCTGCCCAAACGAAGCGACTGAAATCTTAGGCACTTATCAAGGAGAAACTGGCACTGTCAACTTTGAATGGACCAGTGACCCACCAGATGGAATAAACTACCTCGATGATACAAGCATAGAAAATCCAGCTTTCGAATTCACCACGACCGATGAAAATTTTGGAGGCACATCTTACATCTTTACTTTTTCAGGAGAAGATGATGCATGTCAGGCAGCAGTCGAGATTGAAATCGAGTTATTAGGTTTTGAATCCGTAAGTTTTGCCTTCGAGGATGCACCAATGTGCTCCAACCAAGGAATATTCGAACTTCCTCAAACGTCAAACGAGGGTGTAAATGGAACATGGGATATAACTGCCATCCTTCCGTCTGATTTTCCTGGTCAGCAATTGAGCTTTATGTTTACTCCCTTCAATGGTGAGGTAGTTTGTCCTATCGCCTCTACTCATCTCATGGAGATTCAAACATTCGCCGAACCCACTTTTAATTTTCTGCTGGAATACTGTAGAGGCCAAACAAATATAGTCGCCCTACCTCAGACATCTATCGAGGGTATTGAAGGTACTTGGAATTATATCGAAATTGATGTTGATTTATTCCCTGACGGAATTACCGATATAATTTTTACTCCGGATGACTTATTTTGTCAAGGAATCATTACACTTGAGTTAGAAATTTTTTCCGGCCAAGATTTAGATTTTGACCTACCTCTAGAATATTGTGCAACGTACGGTATTCTTAATTTTCCATCTACCTCTCTAGATGGAGTTGATGGGACTTGGGATTACAATCAACTTGACCTTGCCAACAATCTTGGAAGCAATACAAATATTTTTACAGCTTTTGATAATGGAATTGATTGTTATAATGAATACGAATATGTATTTGAGGTCATGGAAGAACTCACTCCTAATTTTACCTTAAATACCAATTTATGTAGTGATGATGATCCATTGGTATTACCTACAATATCCGATGAAGGATACCTAGGTACTTGGAGTATGGCTATCATTGATCCTACTGCAGGGAATGCAAGTTCTACATGGATAGCTGATTTGGGACAGTCTGATTGCATCACTGAGTTGAGTATAAATTTTCAGATTGACCCATCTATCAGTCCTAGCTTTACGCTTCCGACTGATTACTGCGACGATAGCGGAATTTTTACATTTCCTATAACCAGCGATGAAGGAATACAAGGAAATTGGACCATCGATTCTTTTGACCCATTGACTTTTGGTACTTCTGAAGTAGTCTCTACTTTTACTCCATTAGATAATTTTTGTGCTCAGCCATTTGAGTGGACCATAAATATTTTACAAGCTCAAAGCCTAAATTTTAATCTACCTAATGAGTTTTGCTCAACTGACGGAATTCTTACTTTTCCGACTACAACTACAGATGGTGTTGACGGTACGTGGTCTTATGACCAACTTGACCTTACTGTCAATCTAGGGACCAACACAAATACATTTACCGCAATAGATAATGGTGTTGATTGCTTCACCGAATTCGAATTTGTATTTGAGGTTATTGAAGAACTTAGCCCTAGTTTCTCCCTTAATACAAATCTGTGTAGCAGTGATGACCCCCTATTTTTACCTGCCAATTCCGATGAAGGATTCTTGGGTACTTGGGATATATCTACCATTGATCCAGCCTTAGGAAACACAAATGCTACTTGGACAGCCAATCCTGGGCAGTCCGATTGTCTAACAGAGCTTACAATAAATTTTCAAGTAGACCAAGCCATCATTCCATCTTTCAACTTACCAACTGACTATTGTATCAATGGTAGCATCTTTACTTTTCCTACTTCGAGTGAGGAAGGAATTCAAGGATTATGGAATATCGATTCATTTGATCCATTGACACTCGCTACTGCACAAATTACTTCAACATTCACACCACTTGATAATTTTTGCGCAGATTCTTTCGATTGGATTATAAATATCATACAGCCTCAAAACCCAGATTTTGATCTACCACTCACGATTTGTGAGTCAGACGCTGCCTTTACTCTACCCATAAGTTCTCAAAACAATATTGATGGAATTTGGACGGTTGCAGAAATAGACCCTAATGGTATGGCTGGCAATACTATCAGTGCGAGTTTTATTCCTGCCCAAGATTGTAGTAATATTTATGAATATAATATTGAAGTGACATCTGCCTCAGCAACTATCTTTAATCTTCCTACCTATTTATGTTGGGATGATCAAGATTCAGTATTGCCTACTGTTTCATTAGAAAATATTGAAGGATCATGGTCGCAAGATGTGCTCGAGATAGAAGAGAATTTAGGAACTGCGGTTCAATTAATTTTTACGCCTGATGGTACATCTTGTTATACAACTAGCATCGTAGAAATCTTTGTTGTCGATCAAATCAATAAAAGTTTTGATATTAATGATCCCACTGATTGCTCGGTGACCAATGGATCAATCATCATCCAGAATCCAGAAGCTGCAGAAGAATACTCAATCGACAACGGAACTACCTGGCAAACAAGTGGTAATTTTTCAGATCTGAATGGCGGGAATTACACCGTGCTAGTTAGAAGCACTTTATATACGGATTGTATTTCTGAATTTCAATTTATCATCACAAGTCCAAATGCTCCCATGCTAGGAGGAATCCTAAGTACTAACATTGATAATTGCGATAATGATAATGGTGAAATAATTATTCAAGCAAGCGGTAACAATCTAGAATACTCTATCGATGGTGGAACCACTTGGTTTATGAATAATCAATTCACAAATCTTTCTGCTGGGAATTACGCAATTGCTATTAGAGAAGAAGGAACTATGGATTGCGTTGTAGAAGGTTCTTCAGAAATTTTAGCCTTCCCACAAACAATTATCGAACAGGTAATAGAAATGAATGTCTCGGATTGTGATTCTCAAGATGGTCTCATTCAAATTTTAGCGACGGGCCAGAATCTTGAATTCTCAATAGATGGAGGAATTAATTGGTCACCTAATAATAGCTTTGACAATTTGCCTTTCGGCGAATATGAAATTATGGTTCGCTCGAGTGATGCTATTGATTGCATTGATACGGATGAAGTAATTCTCAATGCTCCTGAGACTGTTATTATCGAAAATGTAGAAACTCAAGAACCAACTGACTGCGAACCTGCAACTGGAAGTATTCTTGTTGAAGCCACAGGAATGAATCTAGAGTACTCAATCGACAGTGGTCAAAATTGGCAAGATAATCCACTGTTTGAAAATATTGCAGCTGGAATATATATGGTGGTCGCGAGAAACAGTTTGTTGATTAATTGCTATGACGAGTCCATAGAAACGCTAAGCTCCATCCCTGACAATTTAGGAACGCCAAATGTTATTATTCAAAATACATCGGCATGTGATCTCAACGATGGTTCGATTGAGTTTGAATTGATAGACCCAGAAATTGAATACAGCATTGATGGAGGCAATACATGGTCTGACTCCAATCTTTTTGAAAATCTTGCAGCAGGAAATTATGATTTACAAATAAGAATGAAAAACGCTCCAGCTTGCATTGGAGAAAATACCGCAATTGTAGAAAATCCAGATTGTCCTTGTCCAGATCTTGACGTAGAATTTGAAGTTACCCAAGCAGATTGTAATAACCCTGAAACTGCAAGCATAGAATTAATTTCAGTAACAGGCATGGAGAGTCCTAGTTATGAAATCAACTGGGACAATGGCCTGCAAGATGAAGTCCTAAATATGCTAAGTGAAGGATGGTATGTCGTAGAAATCGCTTACGACCAAGATTGCCTTTGGCTCGATAGTGTATATATAGAAGGCGTAGAAGTCTTCAGTGCAGAAGTAATTACACAAACTTCTTTTTGCGAAAATGATAACAATGGCTTTGTCCAATTCACAAATATAACTGGCGGCACTGAACCATACACTATATTATATCAAGAGGAGACTTACACTGAAGTAGATAACATCGAAAATTTGGGCACAGGCTTGCATGAATTTATTCTAGAAGACGATGAGGGCTGTCAATTTTTCTATTCCATTACATTTGAATCAAATTTTGAGTTAATCAGTCCACTTCCTGATACGATTTTAGTTGATGTTGGAGAAGTGATTAGTCTTGACCCTGGTTTTGATCAAATGTCGATTGACAGCTTTGAATGGAATGCCAATCCTCAAATTTTAAATCCAGGAGATTTTATTGTAGAAGTTTTACCAATTGAATCCGGACTATATACCTTGACCGTTTATGTGGAGTCCTGTGAATACCAGCTTGACATTTACCTTGAGAATCAAAATCTTGAAATCGAAATTCCTGACATCTATATTCCAAATGTTTTTACACCCAATGGTGATGGAGACAATGATGAGTTCTATCCTCAGAGTACAACTAGTAACTTGGTAGAAATAATTGAGTTCTCGATTTATGATAGGTGGGGCAATCTTATTTTCACCTCTGACTCCACTGATCTAAATGACCCATCAATCATCTGGGATGGACGATTCAAAGGCACCAAGGTCAATCCAGGTGTCTATGTCTACAAATTGGAGTATGTTGATGATCAAGGATCAAGTCGGATGGTAGGAAGTGTAACGGTTCTAGAATAGGCAATCGCCCGATAAGTTTGTAATCTTTCAAAGATTAGCCTTTTGTGAAATAACAATGGAGTCGATCCAATTGATTTTAGTCATTTGCGCAAGCATAAATTACTTAAGAAAAAAAACTAAAATCAGATATTGCTAAGTTATTTAAAATGCACAATTGGTTGGAAGAGGTTCTATAGTCTCTAATTCTATCAAAAAGTTTGTATCTAAAGTATCAGTTTGTAAATCGTTTCTTAGTGTACCACTATATACAATAGAACCATAACCAAAATTATTCATATGAGCTCTCACGTAAATAAATTCGTCGGGGCCAACATCGACAGGGCCACCACTACGTGTGAAAGGTTGTTCGTCGACGTGGCTATGTCCTAAAATCCTACGATAAATTAATTCTCCCTGTGCTGTAAAAACTTCCCACCAATCTGCGTATTGATCACAGCCGGTATCTGGGCTTTTGATGGTAACGCTTAGGGTATAATTATTAGCTCCGCCTGTACATGTAACGGCAATGACAGCGGCATGATCTTCTATAAGGTTGTTGGAGGTTGAAGCTACCAATTCTTGTGGGATCGTTTCTTCAGCCATACCGCAGGCCATTACATAAAAAACAGAACAGAAGCAGAAGGCCGCAATGGAAACTATACTTTTGTTAGAACTACAAAGTTCTTGAAGATTTTTAAAGCTGAAGAAAGAATCCTGCAACATCATAATTCATTTAAATTATTAAGCTACAATAAATATTTTAATAGAACTATTCTCATGAACCAGAAAAATAAATCTAAAGTTCGAATAGTGGTTTCTTAAGGATCAACTATTTAATCTCATTGTTCTCGCTCTAGGCAAATGTGTCGCCTTGTTTGCACTAAATCTACTACTAATCATACTTGTAGGGTGCACGTATAGTATAATATATGGTCTGTAGTATGGAGGGTATAGGTAAAAAGTACGATTTCGTGGTCATATAAGTACAAAACGAAACGTTATGAAAAATTTACTTTTAATCATCGCACTAACATTCAGCTTCGCAACAGCATCAATGGCATCTAACATTGGTGATGACAAATTATCTCTTATAAAGAATGATAAGGTTGAAGTAAGCTTAGAAAATATTGGTCAAAAGTCTTTCATACTTTTTTCTTCCATCGATGCAAATAAAGAAACGCTTCAATTCATTTTTGATAACAACGTATCAATGATTCAAGTATACAAGCTTGATGGCGATTTGGAAATGGTTTTGCCAATCGGATCTGATGAAGTTGATTTAGGTCTTAGTCTTTTCGAATCAGGATCTTACAAATTAGGATTTATGGTTGATGGAATTGACGAAATGCAGTTTACAAACTTGAATATAAAATAAACAATATAGAACATACTACCTAAAAGGCTTTGCATACGCAAGGCCTTTTTTTTGTAACAGCATGGTATGAATTCTATTATATTGTTCCTAGGATAATAATTTATGTTGTCCCTTCTCTACTATGATCTTATGAGCTTTCGTCGAATGGAAGATTTTGCGAATCTATAAGCTTTCAATTATATACTATGCTCGTCGAAAGCCAATCCACTCTAGCCGCTAGATGGCGGATGGCGGGTAGGTTATAAACGCTCTTTCGAATTTAAGAGAAAGAGTGTATTAAATCCAGGGAGGTAAAATTTAAGCAGAAAATGACGTCCCACAACCGCAAGTTTCGTCGGCATTTGGGTTGGTAAAGGTAAATCCTCTGTTGTTGAGGCCTTCTGCCCAATCGATTTCCATACCTAAGAGGTATATTCCGTGAGCTTTTTCCATGAAAACACGAAGTCCATTGATTTGGTAGACTTCATCCTTTTCATTCTTCTCATCAAAGCCTAAAATATAGGAAAATCCAGAGCATCCCCCGCCCTTTACTCCTATTCTAAGCCCATAGTTATCTGGCACTTCTTTCTCCCCCATTATTCTTTTTAGCTGGACCATTGCTGGCTCAGTTATTACGATGGGATTTGTTGTTTTTGCTTCTGACATATTAGATAAAAATTAACTTGATAGAATTAACACTAATAATAGTCCTTTAGTTTCGAAAAACTTAACTTCGAAGCACAGAACTTTATACAAATATGACTCAGTTTTTGGAAATATTGAAATACATTTTGCCTGCATTGGTAGTTTTTATTACTGTTTACTATACAATGAAGCAATATCTCAACTCCCAATATAATCTGCAATATCTTAAAAATCAGACTAGGAATGCAGAACATAATATACCTATCAAGCTACAAGCCTACGAGAGATTACTGCTTTTAATGGAGAGAATCCGCCTAACAAACTTAGTTTTTAGGCTTAGAAGCACCGATATGAATGTCAGGGAGCTTACAGCTAGTCTATTGATCAGTATTCAAAAAGAATATGAGCATAATCAGGCTCAACAATTATACGTGTCTAATGATTTATGGAATATTATAAAAAAAGCTAAAGAAAATATTCAAAGCGTCATATCAGAAAGCTCTTCAAAATTTGCCGATGATGAGAATTGCATCAATATGGCCAATACATTAATGATGTTTGAAAAGGGTCAAGCCAAAACATCTGTTGATGTAGCCATTGAAGCTATAAAACAAGAAGCACAATTAATTCTAAAAACACCCTAATTCAAAAAATGAAAATTTTCAAAATTAGTACCTGGGTCATTTTGGTTTTGCTCCTAGTAACGGGCTGCAAAACAAAAGGTATGGTAGAGCATCTTGCCGATGCTGATGTAAGCTATATCCGCTTAGATTCTTCTCTAGAAACTGATAAAGAAATAGAAGCTTTAATTGCCCCCTATCGAGAACAACTTGAACTTGAAATGAATGTTGTGATTGGCTCAGTTTCTCAAGAACTAAGGAAGGGAAAACCTAGCTCAAATTTAGGAAACTGGTTTAGCGATTTGCTAGAAGATTCTGCGAAAAAAATATTCAATGATTCACAGGTAGATTTTGCAGTTCAAAATTATGGTGGTATTAGGCTCGGTTCTATTCCTCCCGGAGAAATCACCAAAGGAAAGATTTTCGAATTGATGCCATTTGATAATACATTGGTTAATGTTGAAATGGATAAAAATACCACACAACAGTTTTTGAATAGAATTGCCGATTATGGTGGTTGGCCAGTGAGCAGATCAGTGAGCTTTAATATACAAGATAGTACTGCAGTAGATATATTAATCAATAACAAACCATTAGAGGATAGAAACTATTATGTAGTTATGCCTGATTACGTTGCAAACGGTGGAGATGATTGCTACTTTTTAAAAGATTCTAAAAAGGTAGACAGTGGTCAATATCTACGTAAGGTAGTCATCGATCATTTACTCATGCTTGAAGCAAATGGAATAGAAGCAGATGAAGATCCTACAGAAAGAATTAAAATTAAATAGTGATGAACAGGAGATCCTTTCTAAAAAATACAACAGCATCTGGAATTGGTATACTATCACCAATACCTGCCTCCATGCTATTTGCAGACAACATAACAAAGATTACAATTCTACATACCAATGATGTGCATAGTAGAATAGATCCTTTTCCTGAAGATGGAAGCAGAAATGCTGGAATGGGAGGAGCGACCAAGCGTGCAGCCATTATTGATCGTGTAAGAACCAAAGAAGAACATGTAGTCTTGCTCGACAGTGGCGATATTTTCCAAGGAACACCCTACTTTAACTTTTTCGGTGGTGAAGTCGAAATTGAACTCATGAAAAGAATGAAGTATGACGCTTCTACTATAGGAAATCATGATTTTGATAATGGATTGGACAATTTAGTAAAACAGATGAAGACTGCTGGATTCCCTATGATCAATTGTAATTATGACTATGACGACAATGAGCTTTCTACAATCACCCAAGAATATAAAATTATTCAAAAAGGTGAAGTAAAGATTGGTATTCTTGGAGTCGGGATAGAATTGGATGGTTTGGTACCAAAAAAACTAATTGGAAATACGAAATACAATGATCCCATTGCAAGAGCACAACAGACAGCAAACAAGCTAAAGAACGAATTGGATTGTGATTTGATCATCTGCCTTTCTCACCTTGGATACAAATACAGAAATGAGTACGTATCTGATGTAAAACTCGCTTTAAACACCGAAAACATCGATCTTATCCTAGGAGGACATACACACACTTTTATGAAGAGTCCAGATCTCCGCAGAAATATGAAAGGAGAACCGGTCATCATCAATCAAGTGGGATGGGCAGGAATCATGATGGGCAGAATTGATTTAAAGTTTGAAAAAAACAAGAAAGGAAAATGTCTTAGCTGCGAAAATTTATTCGTGAGCTAAAAATTATTTTTTTTACACTTTTCTGCTGCTTGAAATTATAAAAATTTGCTGCTGACAGCTTTACATAGGGTGATTTTCATCATATGAAATTCCAGCAAAAAAAACAGATTTACATAAGTGGAAAACTTAGTTAAAGACTTCAGTATCTCAAGTATTTTCGGTAAACTTGTAGTCCTGACTAACGATACTTTGTTAATGACCGTCATTGCTATACGACGTTCTTTTGATTGGAGGCTGAGGCCAACAGATTAAAACAGATTGAAGAACCTTTAAATTGAGTTAATGGACCCTATCCATGTACAAGTATGGAACGATTGCTTGTCTATAATAAAGAGTGAAATAAGTGAAAAAAGTTTTAATACTTGGTTTATGCCTATTAAACCAGTTAAGCTTGAAAACAAAGTTCTCACAATACAGGTTCCCAGTAAAATGTCATATGAATGGTTGGAAGATAAATATATCAGACAACTTAAAAAGGCTATACTAGGAGTTCTTGGAAGTAAAGGCAGATTAGAGTACAAATTGCCAGTTCACTCGGAAAGATCTCAACCAAAGAAAATTGACAAAACAATTAATCCTTTTGCAATACCAGGGATTAAAAAAGTTAGAATAGAATCTAACTTAAATGCCAACTATCTATTTTCAAATTATATACAAGGAGATTGTAATAAGATGGCTCGTTCAGCGGCATTGGCTGTTGCTAAAAAACCAGGAGGCACCTCTTTCAATCCAATGATTATCTATGGCGGTGTTGGCCTAGGTAAGACACACCTAGCTCACGCTATTGGAAATGAGATAAAAACAAGGTTTCCAAACCATAATATCATATATATTACTCCCGAAGACTTTACCAATCAGATTGTTAAAGCCATCAAGAATAATAACATAGAGGACTTTATCAGATTCCACAGAAATGTGGATACGATTATCATTGATGATATTCAATTTTTAAGTGGAAGGAAAAAAAGCCTTGAAATACTCTTTAATATCTTCAACGAATTTCACCAAAACGGCAAACAAATCATACTTACTTCTGACAGACAACCTAAAGATCTGGAAGGAATGGAAGAAAGATTGATTTCAAGATTTAAGTGGGGTCTTATTACTGACCTTACACCACCGGAATTCGAAACTAGGATGGCCATCATTGATGAAAAGCTTAGCAATGAAGAAATTGAATTCCCTTACGCAATCAAGGAATACATTTGTTATAACATCACCAACAACATTCGTGAGCTAGAAGGTGTTTGTACTTCTATCATTGCACAAGCTACTCTTAGTGAAAGAGATGTAAATATCGAGCTAGCAAAAGAGGTCATTCAGAAGTTTGTTTCTTTCAACAACAAAAAGATCTCAATCGAGAATATCAAAAACGTTGTTGCTTCTCATTACAAGCTTGACGTCGAATTACTAAATAGCACAAGTAGAAAAAGAGAAATTGTAATGGCTAGACAGATATCAATGTATCTAGCTAGAGAATATACCAAACATTCATACGGAAGAATTGGATCTTACTTTGGAGGCAAAGATCACAGCACAGTGATGTATTCAATTAAATCAGTAAAGAATATGCTGGATGTAGATAAGCAATTTTCTGAGGTAGTTGGTAACCTAGAGAAGGAAGTTCAATTTACACTAAAGGGTTAGCATTTAAGCTTTTCCAAATTTCATCTTTCAATTGCATGATGCCTTCTTGAGTAACACTACTGAAGAACAAGATTGGTATATGTACATCAATCTCCTCTAGTAGCATTTTTTTCAACTCTTCATCAATCAAATCTGATTTAGATATTGCAAGAATTCTTGGTTTGTCTAATAGCTCAGAGTTGAACATTTGAAGTTCATTGAGTAAGACCTTGTATGTATCGTTTATATTTTCATCATCAGCTGCAATGATGAAAAGTAGTAGTGCATTTCTTTCTATATGCCTTAAGAATCTTATTCCCAATCCTTTTCCTTCATGTGCCTTTTCTATAATGCCGGGTATATCGGCCATGATAAACGATTTGGAATCTCTATAGGCCACTATTCCCAAGTTTGGAGTAAGTGTTGTAAAAGCATAATTTGCAATTTTAGGCTTGGCTGCTGAAACTGCTGCTAGTAGGGTTGACTTTCCAGCATTCGGCAATCCAACCAATCCCACATCAGCTAAAACTTTTAATTCGAGAATCTTCCATTCTTCTTTTCCAGGTTCACCTGGTTGGGCGTACATTGGAGTACGTTTTGTTGAACTTTTAAAGTGATCATTACCCAATCCTCCTTTACCTCCAGCAACGAGGATGTGCGTTTCTCCATCCTCGGAAATTTCAAAATGAACCTTTCCCGTTTCTGCATCTTTACAAATCGTCCCTAAGGGTACTTCTAGGATTACGTCATCACCATAAGATCCAAACTTGCGGCCACCTGCTCCATTACCACCAGGTTTGGCAATAACATGCTTTCTGTATTTCAGTGCTAGCAAAGTCCAAAGTTGCTTGTTACCTTTTATAATGATATGTCCACCTCGACCACCATCACCGCCATCGGGTCCACCCCGAGCGTTTTTATTATCACGAAAAAAGTGGACGGAACCTGCACCACCGGCACCAGAACGACAACATATTTTTACGTAATCAACAAAGTTCTTGTCTGACATATATTATTTCTGGTGTAAAATGGAGCATAGAACTACTATGATTCTATAACTGAGCAAAGTCTTTCGAAGATCTCATCAATACTTCCTATACCATTGATCTTGTGTGAAATATTTTGAGCATCGTAGTAATTAAAAACTGGTGAAGTCTCCTCGTGGTATACTTTGATTCTGTTTTTAATAATTTCTACATCAGAATCATCTTTACGGCCTGAGGTCTTCCCTCTTCCAATGATTCGTTTTGTTAATTCTTCTTCATCAACATCAAGGGCAACTAATCTGGTTATAGACATATTCTTATCTAGAAAAATCTTATCAAGTGCCTCACATTGTGCGATATTCCTTGGGAAGCCATCAAGGATAAATCCTGCAGCTTTAGGATGCTTATCTAACTTGTTTTCAAGCATTCTAACTGTAATACTGTCTGGGACCAATTCGCCCTTAGAAATAAATTCCTTAGCCTTCATACCTAATGGAGTATCATTACCCATTTCATACCGAAAGAGATCTCCAGTTGAGATATGAATTAAATCATATTTCTCTGCTAGCTTTTCTGCTTGAGTTCCTTTTCCAGACCCAGGTGGTCCAAATAATATGAGGTTAATCATGGGTGTTATATTTCTAAAGTATAATAAGTCTAAAATTCTATTGAACATAGTAAGGGCGCAAACTTAGTTGTTGATAACATCTTTTCCAAACAGGATCCTGTCTTTCCAGTATACTGACTGATAAACATCCTCGATTACTACTCCTCTAGAGCTTGAACAGTGAATCATTACAAGTCTACCCTTGTTTGCTTCTAGTACGATACCAACGTGTTGAATCCGTGTTTGGGTTCCAAAAAACACTAAATCTGCTGGTTTAAGTTGAGAAATTCGTTTTTGCTTGCCTTGTTTTGATTGTAAGTTGGAAGATCTGTCTAATCTTACATTGAAATGATGGTAAATAAAGCTGGTATAACCGCTACAATCAAATTTGTTGGGGCCATTTGCTCCATATCCATATGACTTACCTTTAAACTTCAAGGCAAACTTTGAGATATCTTTTCGCAATCTAATTTCGGCTCCTTTGCTGAGTTCATTTGATTCAACATTTGACTCAACTAGTACAGAAGGCGGATCTGAAGAAATAGTAGAAGGATTGGTATAGCCTAACAGGCTAATAAATAGTAAAGTTATTAGTTTCATACTCAGGGTTTATACATTAAAATAATCTTTAATATGATAACAAAAACAGTACCATAAGATAAAAAAAGGGACAACCACTTGTGTTGTCCCTTGTTATTAAGTTGGTTCTAGTATATATTTTTAAGAAGCTGGTTTGTCTATTGCTGGTGCTCCTTCTGCTGGTGCTCCTTCCCCAGCTGCCGCTGCTGCAGCTGCTGCTTCTTCTTGTTCTTTTTCTTCTTCAGCCGTCATAGACTTAAGTGCTCTAGGCACTTCTACTCTAAACACTGGAGTATTATGAACAGATAGTATATCTATTGTATCTGGCTTTTCTATGTCGCTTACTCTTACTGAAGTTCCAAGCTCCATTGCTGAAATATCTACGAATAACTCATCTACCAAATCCTTTGGCAATGCTTCAATCGTTACTTTTCTCATTGAGGCTACAAGCTTCCCACCGGCTCTAACTGCATCAGATTCACCTTTTGGTCTTACTGGGATATTTACCTTCACTTTGGTATCATCCACCATTTCCAAAAAGTCAATGTGTACAACATTGTCAGTTACTGGGTGAAATTGAATATCCTTAAGGATACAATCCACTGGTTTTCCAGCGATATCCAACTTAGCCACCTTAAATTCAGGTGTGTATATTAGAGCTTTTACTCCCTTTGGAGTGACAGATACATTCTGAGCACCATTCTTTCCATAAAGGACAGCTGGAATTCTTCCTGTATTTCTCAAAGCCTTATTGGCTGATTTTCCTGTGTTTTCTCGTACTTGAGCTTCTATTGTTACAACTTGCATAATATTAATTATACTGGTTTTTTAAAGGACTGCAAATGTAATAATTATTTGCAATTCCTGCTTATTTTTCAACAAACAATGCAGCAATAGACTTGTATTCGTGCACATTTCTTATAGCTCTTGCAAATAATTTGGCACAACTGAGTACTTCTATCTTCTTAGAATGCTGAGTTAGAGGTATTGTGTCCGTCACAATTAGCTTGGCAATTGGTGAGTTATCGATGTTTTCATAAGCATTTCCAGATAAAACAGGGTGGGTACAAATTGCTTGAACCGACCTAGCGCCCTTATCTATGAGTGCTTGAGCGGCTTTACACAGTGTCCCCGCGGTATCTGCAAGGTCATCGACCAAAAATACATCAGAATCTGTCACATCACCAATCACAGTAATCGCTTTCACCTCATTGGCTCTCACTCTCTCTTTATCACAAATCACCAAGGGCTTTTCAAAGTATTTGGCATAAGATCTTGCTCTTTTTACGCCTCCTACATCTGGAGAAGCGAAAATAGTATTGCTTAAATCTTGCTGTTTCAAATATTCGATAAAAATAGTCTCACTTTGAAGGTGATCTACAGGAATATCAAAAAATCCTTGAATCTGATCCGCATGGAAATCCATCGTCATCACACGGTTGGCTCCAGCTGCTTCCAAAATATTAGCCAAAAGTTTGGCGGAGATGGGCACTCTAGGCTTGTCTTTTCTATCCTGCCTGGCATAACCAAAGTATGGGATCACTGCTGTTATATATCCAGCGGAAGCTCTTTTGGCTGTATCAATCATCAACAACAACTCCATCAAATTATCAGAAGGCGAGAAGGTTGATTGAATGAAAAAAGTATAAGCTCCACGAACAGAATCATGAATGATGGGCTGCATTTCGCCATCACTAAATTTTTTCAACTCTACATTAGAAAGAGGATAGCCATAGTAATCGGCAATTTTTTCCGATAAAGGCCTTGAATTTACTCCTGAGAATAGTTTTATATCTGCCACAATTGAGCGTTAAGGTTGGTTGTAAAAATTGGTTTCGTTCTCTTACAGATTACGAATTTAATTATTATATATACAAACCTAAGTATCTAGCGAAAATCATTACATAAGCATCCAAAATAAATCAATTGGCTGTCTTATATGTTAACTTCGGCACGCGATATGAAAGACAACAATTCTACGGTTAACCTTAGTTCTTGGCTTATTCTTTTACTACTCAGTTTCGTCTGGGGTAGTTCCTTCATTTTAATCAAGAAATCTTTGATTGCCTTCAATCCAATTGAGGTTGGAGCCCTAAGAGTTTTGTTGACCTTTATTGCCTTTTCTCCAGTGATATTTTACCACCGAAAAAAAATTGATTGGTCGAGATGGAAAAAATTCTTAATGATTGGAATTTTTGGCAGTGCTTTACCATCCGTACTTTTTGCAGTTGCACAAACAGAAGTGAGCAGTTCGATAGCTGGAGTACTCAATAGTATGACGCCAGTATTCACTTTAATCATGGCAGTCATTCTATTTGGGAAGAAAGTCAAAAAAGCACAGGTCATTGGTGTTATTTTTGGTTTTATTGGAGCACTACTTTTACTACTAGGAGATAAAGGCACTGAAACAAGTCTCAATCTCATGTATGGCTTTTTAATTATCCTTGGCACCTTATGTTATGCATACAATGCAAATATTGTCAAAAGTTGGTTCGACGATACTTCACCAATTATCATTTCTTCTGTTTCGTTTTCCTTACTTGGCCCAGCTGCAGCCATCTATCTTTTTAGTAATGATATTGTCGCTCATGTAACACAGCATGAACACGGGTGGTATTCACTGGCTGCGGTTGCATTTTTGGCTTTGGTCGCTACAGCATTAAGCACTATTTTATTTTTCAAATTGATTCAAGATACAGATGCGATTTTTGGAGCATCGGTTGCTTTTATCATTCCCATTTTTGCAGTGCTTTGGGGCCTTTATGATGGTGAAGGTTTTTATCTCATTCAACTCTTTGGTATGTTTGCTGTGTTGATAGGCATATATTTAATACGGGAGAAAAAACAGAAGGCATGAAACAATCTATTCTAAAAAGTACTTTCAAATTTCTTGCGGGGTTGGTAGTGATACAAATTGCGATCTTACTAACTTATTATGTTTGGCCAGCGGCAAGCGTAGATTTAAGTTATGATTATCCAAGCATTCCAACCTCTGTTCAACAACTTGAGCAATATGTTCAACAAAAAGAATCCTCAATAAAAAATATCAAAAAAGGAAATGCAGCAACAATTATCTGGGCTGATAGCACTAAATCAAAAACAGAATATGCTTTGGTTTATTTGCATGGCTTCAGTGCAAGTCATGAAGAAGGTGGAACAGTCCATCGACAAATCGCAGAACACTTTGGAATGAATTTATTTTTATCCCGACTTTCACATCATGGATTAGAGGGAGTGGATGGCATGCTTGAGCTTTCACCACAAAGTCTCATGGACTCTGCTTTGGAGGCAGTAGCGATTGGTAACTGCTTGGGGAAAAAAGTTATTCTGATGGGCACTTCTACAGGTGCAACTTTGGGTCTACCAATCATGGCAAATGACCCAAGCATCTTTGCAGGAATATTTTATTCTGCCAATATTAAATTAGCAGATTCTAAGTCTGCATTGTTGACCAAGCCATTTGGGTTAAGCATCGCTCGAAAAGTACTTGGCAGCAACTATTACAGCTTTGATTCTCCTCCAGGTGCAGATCAATATTGGACCACGAAATATCCAATTGAAGCGACGATTGCTCTGCAAAAATTGATAAACTCTAGCATAAGCAAGGAAACATTTTCTAACATTGATCAATCAGTTCTATTGGTAAGTTATTACAAAGACGAAAACAATCAAGATGAGGTAGTATCTGTTGAAGCTATCAAAAATTGTTACGATGAACTAGGTACTAAAATTGGAAAGAAGAAATATGTTGAACTTACAGAAGTAGGCGGTCATGCCATGTGCTCACCCTTCTTTTCAAAAGATGTGGTTAGTCCTTATGAAGAAGCTAGAGAATTCTTAGAAACTAATCTCAAGCTGACTCCTAACTAGCTACTCCCCTCTCATGTAGTCTCTAGAATATTTGACGTAGGCATCTGAAGTACCTTTTAGATATACTGCTGCCTGTTCTGGACTTATCTCTTTAATTTTCTTTGCGGGGACTCCTGCATAAATATATCCCGATTCGAGTTTCATTCCTTGGGTAACAACTGCACCTGCTGCTACGATGCATCCCGACTCAAGTACGGCATCATCAAGAACAATGGCTCCCATACCAATCAAGACATTCTCTTTGATATGACAACCGTGGATGATGGCTCGATGCCCCACAGAAACACCATCTTCTATGATCGTATCGTTGCGACCAAAAGTGCTGTGAACCATTGAGCCATCCTGTATGTTTACACGATTTCCTATATGGATTTTTGTAACGTCACCCCGGATAACTGTTTGAAACCAAACACTTGATTCTGCACCAATGGACACATTTCCAGTAATGGTGGCATTCTCTGCTATCCAAGCAGATTCATGAATAATTGGAGTATCTCCCCCGTAAGGAATAATCAAGGCCATCTTATTCTACCTGACTCAAAGGTGTAAGCTCATATCCTACAGTCCGTAACAGATTGATAACTCCTTGTTGGCCAGCTAGGTGTCCTGCTCCTACTGCAAAAAATGTAGTTCCTGCTTTCATATAGGCCGACATTTGAGGAATCCATTTTTGATTTCTATCATTCAACAATAGATCTTCAAATCCAGCGAATTCTGAATCTTCATCTTCGATTGCTGCGACCATTTCGTTGATGTTTTGATCCAAATACATTTGAGTCAATTTTTCCATTTCAGACTCAGCCTCGGAATCTGCATCCTTGCTTGCCTTAATAGATTCGACCAACATTGTTGCTTGATCAGCGTAAGGGATTGAGTCAAACAAGCTAATCTGATCGTCAATTGTTTCTAGACCAGAAACTTCTTTTTCAGTGTTGTTTGCCAATTCGTAAAATTCCATTTCGTATGATTTGGATGTTGCAGCTGCAGGATCTCCTCCCCCAGTCATGGCACCCATGTCCATATCTCCTTCTGCAAAAATAGTCAAGAACATTGGTTTCATTTTTTCCAACATAAACATAGGCAATCCCATATCTTCAAAATGACTAGTTACAATTGTGTAATCTTCATTAGACAGAAGTTTTTTTAGTGTCATCCCATCTTTCATCATCACCTTGGTCATCATTCCAAATATGTTGCTCATATCAGACATTTCATCTAAGTCTATTTCAAAAACTACTTTTTCACTTTTGTTGAAAGTCTCCATTGTATTTTTTGGCCAGAAGAATGCATCTGCATCAATGATGTGAATCGTACCATAGAGATATGATTCTTTCTCAAGACCGTTTCCGGAGATTTTCCACAGCAAAGCATTTTCGAGGACTACCTCTCTATCTTCAACTAGGATTTCTGTTTTATCTGGTTTTGGAGCCGGACGATCTACATCGGTTTTTTTATTCATTTGGACAGGCTCCCCAACTGCTACATCTTTCGTCTCTTGCGTCATTGGAGCTTTGACATTTTCTGTATCGGCTACTTTCTTTTGTCCTGAGCAAGCATTGACCAAAACGACAAGAGATAATGATAGTAGGTAGATAAAATGCTTTATGCTTAATTTCATGCTTATTATTTGTGAGTTTGTATTAATTTGATAACAATTGAACAAGTAATATAATTCCTTTGTTTCTAGGTTCCTGTTTTAAATACCTCATTCATCAATATCCCGGCTGCTACAGAAACGTTAAGAGATTCTATATTTTCAGTATTTCCTCCGATTGCGATTGATTCGTCACATTTTCGTTCGACTCCAGTTGAGATGCCTGTTTCTTCTGATCCTACTACGATTCCTATTGGCCCAGATAAGTCCACTTCCGTAAATGTTTTTCCTGACATCATACCAGCAAATACCTTCAAACCAGAACTCTGCATGGTTTCAACAGCAGAAACCATACTTTTTTCCCGACACACAAACATTTGCGGAAGCGCTCCCATAGAAGCTTTCATAGCGAAAGCGTTAAGTCTGGCTGATTCTTTCATTGGCACTACCATTGCTTGGAATCCAAACCAGTGAGCTGACCTAGCAATTGCTCCAATATTTCTTACATCCTCAATTCCATCCAACAAAATTATTCTTGGCATTTCTCCTTTTTCAAAAATAAAAGGAATTATATCTGCAATTTTGTGGTACTTGACAAAAGATAATTGCGCAACAATGCCTTGGTGATTTGAGTTTTTAACCAAGCTGTTCATTTTACTTTCAGGGGCGGTAATCAAAGGAACACCTTGAGACCGACAAGCCCGACGTATTTCTCGCTCATAATCCCCTCTTACGGACTGTTCTATCCATACTTTCTCGATATCCTGTACTTTTTTAAGCGCCTCAGAAACCGGTTTCCGACCTATCAGAAACTCATCTTTAAAGTTTTCCACTGTAGCTGTTTATTATTATAAAATATGTCCGCGTTAGTATTTTAGGCGAAAATACCTATTTTACATAGCATTGAGATTGTATATTTAGACAAAATAAAACTTATGAGAATGAAGAATTTTACCTATCTAATTTTATCACTGCTATTGTTTCCGATTTTAGGGCAATCACAATCAGACTTGAAAAAGGAGATTGCCATAAAATATGTGCATGAAAATGCTGAGAAACTTGGATTGAAGTCTGCAGATGTTGTCGACATGCAAGTTACTGATGTTGTTCATCATACCCATAACGGAGTATATTCCGTTTACCTTAATCAAACATTTGAAGGTATTCCGATAGCAGGCGCAACTTTTAATATCAACATAAGAAAAGATAATCAGATTGGACTTAATAGAAACCAATATCTGAGAGATGTGAAATCGAGAGTAAAGCATACTGAAGCTACGCTTACTCCTGAAGAAGCACTAAATGCAACTGCAAAAGAACTTTATGTTGCCTTGACAAAAAGATCAAGTCAAATTGAGAAAAAATCTGAAATCCATTATGTATATGATGGTGTCAACTTATCAATTGATGAAATTCCAGTAAAGTTACAGTATATCCAAGATGAAAAAGGTGACTTGCTTTTGAGCTGGAACACATTTGTAATGATAAAAGATAATCCAAATACATGGTATACAAATGTAGACGCACGTACTGGAAAAATTATTTCAAAAACAAATGCGACTCATTACTGCTCGTTGGCAAACATGGATTTTTCAAGACCAGGAGAAAACGAAGCAGCAGCTAAGGTCCACAGTTGTGCAGACCACAATCATGCTGTCGTAAAAACTGAAACAGAAAATTCAGCTGTGGTTTCTGGCTCATACAGAGCATATGCGCTTCCTGCTGAAAGTCCTAATCATGGAGCACATGAACTTGTGGTAAATCCGCATTACCCAGAAGCTAGTCCATTTGGATGGCACGATGTTGATGGAATGGACAATGGACCTGACTATACTTTTACAAGAGGAAACAATTGCCATGCTTTTGTTGATTTGGATGGTGACGGTGTATCTGATGGGAACGAACCAGAAGGTGGAGATGCCTTGGTTTTTGATTTTCCACATCAAACTGATATGGAAGGTGATCAAAATTATGACCCAGCTGTCGTAAATCTATTTTATACAAATAGTATTGCACATGATATTTTAGCTCTATACGGCTTTGATGAAGCAAGAGGTAATTTCCAACAATTTAATTATACCAACCAAGGAATTGACGGAGATGCTATTCAAGCAAGAGAAGCAGTGCCAGATCCTACTGCTGGTGGACCAATATGGAACAATGCATCTTGGGGTGCTGGATCAGATGGATCTGCTGCACAAATGAGTATGGGAATCTGGCAGTCAAATACTTCGATTTTTGAAGTTGATAGCCCTGCCCAAATTGAAGGTCCATATGAGGTGCTACCTCATGGTGCTGATTGGGGTATTAGTTGGGATTTTGACGAGATTGATTTGGTAGGTATTGAAATTGCATTAGCAAGAGACGCTAGTATTCAAAACCCAACTCAATGTTGTGAAGAAATTGTAAATGGAGCTGAAATCGACGGTAAGTTTGCCTTGATAGATAGAGGCTTGTGTGAGTTTGGGTTGAAAGCTTTTAATGCACAAGAAAAAGGAGCTGTTGGAGTTATTATTTGTAACCTAGAAGGTGTCAATGGTGGTAGTGGAGAAGAATTGGTAAACATGGGTCCTGGAGTTGATGGTATTAATGTTACTATTCCCGCAATATTTGCTGGAAAGTCAACATGCGACAGAATCAAAGCTGCAATCGGCGGTGGAAATACTGTAACAGCAACAATGAGTACGATGATTGCAACTGGACCACAGACTTTCAATAGTGCATTTGACAATGGAGTGATTTTCCATGAATATGGACACGGTTTTAATGGAAGATTTTTAGGTGGACCAAATAACTCTACGGGGCTTGGTAATGCAGAACAAATGGGTGAAGGATGGAGTGACTTTTTCGCTATTGCTTTTACAGTGAAGGATGGAGATACAGGAGCAACGCCTAGAGGAGTTGGAACCTATCTATTGGGTCAACCAATTACAGGAAGAGGAATTAGAGCTTATCCATATTCTACTGATATGAATGTTGCACCATACACTTATGATTTTATTATTGGTCAGAATGAAGAGCACGCTATTGGAGAAATATGGACTGCAGTTCTTTGGGATGTTTTCTGGTTCTATATTGATACCTACGGATATGATCCCGATTGGGCAAACCAAGATTCAGGAAATGGTAGAGGGATGAGAATAGTTATGGATGGTGTTGGACTTGTAGGTGCGTCACCAGGATTTGTAGATGCAAGAGATGCTATACTTGAAGCTGATGAAGTCAATTATGATGGTATGCACAATTGCGAACTTTGGAATATTTTTGCAAGAAGAGGTTTAGGATTCTTTGCCGATCAAGGAAGTCCTAATGATAGTAATGATGGTAAAGAAGATTTTGAACCAAGACCAACCTGTATTGAAGAATTAAAAATCAGAAGAAGTATAGGAGACCTTGTTTTACCAGGAGATGAAGTTGGAGTAATTCTAGATGTATGGAACCATACTAGAGAAACTCAAACTAATGTATTGGTCACTGATATACTGCAGGATGGATTAACTTATGTTTCGGGTTCATCAAGTGGTGTTGAACCAACTGTTAATGGCAATACGCTTGTTTTTGACATGGGTGACATGATAGAATTACAAGAAGAAAGAATTACATTTTTGGTAAGAGCAGATATTGACAATACTTCAGAGTCATTGGTTTATGATTCCGTAGAAGGAACTGCAGGTTCATGGGATGTAAATTTCATTGAAGGATTTAATATTTTCAACACAACTTCGGTTGAATCAAATTCACCAATGTTTAGTTGGTTGGTAGAATCACCAGATGAGCCGTCAGAGCAAGAATTGTTTTTTACGGATTTATTGGTAGATGGTGAAAATCCAGCATTAAGATTTTATACAAAGTATAATACTGTTTTGGCAGCTGATGGAGGATTTGTAGACATTTCTTCTGATGGAGGCTTAACATGGTTTAGACCTGACAATGATTATATACAAGGAGGACCAAATTCAGAATTAGCTTATACTACTTTTGCGATTCCAGCACTTCCGGCATTTACTGGACTAGAATCTGATTGGGCTCCATCTTACATAGACTTAGCATCGTATAAAGGTGAAACCATTACAATAAGATGGAGATTTGCTAGTGATGACAATACAGTCAATGCAACTGAAGCAAATGCTACAGGAACTGACCCAAGTTTTGTTGCAGGATGGTATGTTGACGATTTAGAATTACTAGACCTTAGAAAGTATGAAAGTAGTGCTTGTGTGATGTCTGATCAGAGTGATGAGGTTTGTACAGTAGCGGCTACAACGATTGTTGATGCAGCTCTTCCTACAAGTCTTCAGAATCTTGAAGAAGAAGGATACACGATGCAATTAGCACCAAATCCAGCTGATGATGTTGTTAACATCCAAATTGGAAGTGTGCTCAATGAAAGAGCAATATTAGAATTGAAAACGATAGATGGTAAAGTGATTTCAACTAATCTGATAGACGTAACTCAAGAAGGTACAAATGTTAATTTAGACCTAAATGGAATTAGCTCAGGATTATATTTTGTTACTTTACAGTCAGGAAATAAAGTACTCACCAAGAAATTGATGATTAACTAAGATACTATTAGGGCGATTATTGCAAGCAGGAGTAAACATTAAGTTGTTGCTCCTGTTTTTTTTTGGTGCTGCTTAACTAAAAAGCTATAGGCATATTAATGCTTACTTTATTTCTAAAATTTCTAAGATGTTCTAAGCAGTGATGAAGGATGTCTGATCGTCATCGTTGTAGTTATAAACCTTCTTCAATTTTATATTTTATCCCCTTTTTTAAAAGAAATTTGAGCTGTTCTTTTTGCTTCGTTGATTTTTTCATGCTTGCATAAACCAATTTAGCTTCTTCCATTAGACCTTCTTCGGCTAAAATTATAAACAGTTTGTAATCAGCTCCATACGCTGTTTGATTATTTTTGAGATACTGAATTAATTGACGGACATTGGTGATTGAATTTAAGAAAGGCAATACATACTTTTGAATGTCTTCCTTTAGTTCTTTTACTAGACCATATTCTAATCTTTGAGATTCAATGGTATACCAATAATCTTCACCAAATTTTAATTCTCCGATTCGCTCTCTTATTATAGAAGAAGATTCATTTGGAAATTTTGGAAGCTGACACTTTTCTTCATAATCATATTCGGACAGCCAATACTTGTTTGAGAAAACACCAATATTAAAGGTGAACCTAATTAATTCTTTCGTATTCCATTTGTCTTTTTGAATATTGATTGTATGACTTAATTCATCAAATGGCTTATAAAAATTCAATCCTTGTTTCTTAAATCCATTCTCTTTAAGTATTGTGGATGCCACTTCTTTAATTACATTCGAAAATCTATTTGATGCTGTTTTCATATCTTTTACCAAATTTCTGAGACGGGCGATTGTTTATTTCTGGTTGTTAATTTCTGGTTGTTAATTTCTGGTTGTTAATTTCTGGTTGTTAATTTCTGGTTGTTAATTTCTGATTGTTAATTTCTGATTGTTAATTTCTGATTGTTAATTTCTGATTGTTAATTTCTGATTGAGTATTTCTAAATTTGTTTTTATTTATAAACATTAAACAATTATCGGCAACATCTTTTTATGACGACTTTCATTTAGCATATTTTTCTCAAATACTAATTCGATTGAATGGTCATAAAGACCCTTTGTTTTTTATTTTAAATTGACAATAAATATAATTTAGGCAAAAAAATGAGAGCCAATACAAGGAATGGCTCTCAACTAAATTATTTTCTTTCCTAAAGTAAAACTACTTTCTCAACACCACCTTATAGTTAAAAATGGTTGAAAATATTATTCTAAACATTTAAAGTCAACAAAATCATAAAATAAAAAGCTAATTCAAAATAAGGAGAGGTCAGGAGACCTTCCTCAGAGGCTCTTCCTGCCATAGGTCTCCAGACCTCTTGGCTTACATTAAACATATATGAGGAGAGGTCAGGAGACCTTCCTCAGAGGCTCTTCCTGCCATAGGTCTCCAGACCTCTTGGCTTACAGAATAAACACATATCAGGAGAGGTCAGGAGACCTTCCTCAGTGGCTCTTCCTGCCAAAGGTCTCCAGACCTCTTGGCTTACAGCTACTGCTCCCCCATCTCCAAAGTGGGCTCCAGAACTGGGTCTGGAAAATAATTGGTTGTATTTTCGTTGATAAGCTTCTTGAGCTTAGCCATATTTTCATCCTCTTGAGCTTGCATTCCACTTTGCATGAATGAAAGTATCGATTTCATAAATAAGCCTTCACCAGTATTTATTGTATTTGATTTGATATGGGTTTTGCCATCCTTTTCAGAAAAATTCACTGCGTAATCCATTTTCATAGCTCCTTCTACAACAAAGTCCATTTCTATTTTCTTGTTAGGCACGATGGTCTTTAAGGTCTCTACAACCTCTGACTCTTGTCCATTTTCATCAAATGTATACTTTGTTACCTGCCCTACTTTTCCTTTTTCACCACTGACATGTTCGATTTTTGTGATACCAGATAACCATTCCTTTATCTTGCTTTCATCGTTCATCACAGCCCAGGCTTCTTCGACTGGTTTATCTACAACAATTTCGCTTTCATAGCTAATATTTGGGGTCAAAAGTCCTCTCCCAAAAAATATTAATGCCAAGAGAAGAAGCAGTCCAAGGATTAATTTTAGAATTTTCATAACTATAAATTTAATTTGGAATTATAATAAAGGTATAAATATGAAATTGCAGATTTCCTATTTTCTATAAGAAATTTATGGAATACACCCTTGACACCTTATGTCACTCATAGTTTGTACTTTTATCATCAAAAGATGAATCATCTCTCTAGACTCCTTTCTATTCTGACCACTCTTAAATCAAAAAGAATTGTAACTGGTCCTGAGCTAGCCCAAAAATTTGACGTAAGTCTAAGAACAATATACAGGGATATCAGAAAACTAGAGGAATCTGGAGTACCTGTGATTACGATTGAGGGTAAAGGATATTCTATACTAGATGGGTATACCGTTGCACCGGTCATGTTTGAAGAAAATGAGGTGAATGCGATCGTCACCGCAGAAAAATTAATCGCAAAAACAAATGATGAATCACTCATACTGAACTTTGATCAATTTCTAACAAAAGTTAAATCTGTCTTTAAAAGTTCGTTAAAATTAAAAAGTGAATATCTTAAGGACAAGATGATGGTTATTCAAAACAACAATATTGAAAGAAGATCAAATTCTTTATCCATCATCCAATCTGCCATTGTGAACTTAAGCGTTATAGAGATAGATTATGTTGACAAAAAGCAAGATAATACTTTTAGAAAAATTGAACCAGCAGCCATTTACTGTTTTGACGAAGTATGGATTGTAATAGCCTGGTGCCAACTTAGAAACGATTATAGAACTTTTAGATTGGATAGGATTAAATCGTATAAAATGCTCAATGAAAAATTTAAAGATAGAAAATTTGATCTGAAGGAATATTTTATGTCTTGTCCAGAAATAGAATATAAGCTATGACACAATCTGTCACCGTCATCCTATATCTTTGAATGAGAAATATTAATTTTATTATAAAACTAAATTCATGACAACACAAGAAGTTGCAAACAAACTAGTAGAATATTGTAGAACAGGAAAAACTGAAGAAGCGTTAAAAGATCTTTATTCCCAAGAGGCTGTAAGCATCGAAATGGAAGGAGTACAGGGCTTTCCTGAAAGGTGCGAAGGCATGGAGCAGATAAGAGAAAAAAGTAAACAATGGCAAAGTATGGTTGAGGAATTCCACGGCATGGAAGTAAGCGACCCTATCGTAGCGGGAGATCATTTTACATGCTCTATGGTTATGGATATAAAAATGAAAGGACAAGATAGAAGCAAAGATGCTGAAATTGCTTTGTTTAAAGTGAAAGAAGGCAAAATTGTTTCGGAGCAGTTTTTCTATCCTGTTTAAAAAATGAAATTAGGTGGAGAGCCTGCTTTCATGATAAGGAGAGCTTGCTTTCATGATGAGGAGAGCTTGCTTTCATGATGAGGAGAGGTCAGGAGACCAATGTCATTTAGTTAAGGAATAATCTAATGATTTCTTTAGTAATGCCTCCCCTCCTACAAGTTGTAAACCACTTTCTGGCGGGCAAGCCTGATTAATGACAATTAAAGATTGTTTTAAAATCTCCCCCTCCTTCCTTCGTCAGGAGCGGAAGTTGGCCAGCCGAATAATGTATTTGATATTACATTACTGAAATGCCCGCTAAAAAAAATGTTTGGAAATTAATTTCTGAGGATAATCTAAGAAAGGCAATCTCATAATTATAAGAAATTTTAGCTTAACTAAACGACATTGGGTCAGGAGACCTTCTTCGGTAGGTTTCCCGCCAATGATTTCTAACTTCTTGGCATACAAAATAAAGGCTTGCTCGATGGCAGGCCTTTTTGCATATGAATCCATTTAATAAAGCTACTTTAGTTAATCAATCTTAAGAATATTATATGGACTTTCGAATCGCGATTTTAAGCTTGCTTTTATTAACCATCTCAGTATCTACTCCTTCTTGTGTAGAGATCGTCGAAGCCGAATACAACTATCAAGATAATATCCTATTTATCGACGCCTATGCCTTGACAGAAATAGGAAGTTCTACTGTAAGCATCAAAAAATCCTTTTGGGATGGGCGGAGCTATTCTGTTAGACCAGTTTTAAATGCAAATGTCAGAATTGAAAATGTTGATACGCAAACATCGATTGATTTTCTTGATGATGATGCTGGCGTATATGTCTGCCCTGCAGATTTTGCAGTAGAGGAAGGAGAAGTTTGGAAATTACATATCGAATTAGAGGATGGGAAGAAATTAGAATCAAAAGCAGAAACTGTTATTGCTGCCATACCAATTGATGACATCAGGTCTGAATATTCAGCAGAAGTAACATATGATGTAAGCAAAGAAAGCTTCGTTCCAGGTCATAAGCTTATGATTGATTGGAAAGATCCTGCAGGAGAGGAGAATTATTATCTATGGAAATATAAAACATACCAACCCTTGTTTGTCTGCAAAACCTGTACGAGAGGAATCCTACGAGATGGTGCTTGTCAAACAAGTACTGCAAATTTTTTTCCTGCCTATTATGATTACCTATGTGATCCAGTTTGCTGGCAGATAGATTATGAATTGGAAACGATTGTTTTTGAAGATCGATTATCAGATGGAGCGGACATTCTAGATTTTATGGTGACCACACTACCCTTTACTAGAAGACCAGATATCTTAATCGAAATCCAGCAATTATCTCTAAACAAATCTGCTTATGATTATTTTAAGGTAATCAACGATCAGGTAAGTGCAAATGGAGGACTAAATGCACCACCCGCTGCTCCACTCATCGGTAATTTATTTAATCCAGATGATCCTACAGATTTTATTCTTGGACAATTTACCACAGCTGGAGTTTCGAGTAAATCGCTTTTTATTGAACGATCCACTATTCTCGAGGATCCAATAAGTCCTGATCCGGTTATAAGATTAGAACCCTGTTTGACCTGCCCAAAATCATATCCCTGTCAGGAAAGTAGAATTAGAACATCAATTGAACCTGAAGGATGGCAATAAAAAAAACAATATTATACATCCTTTGTCTTTTTGCAATCAATGGTCAATCCCAAAATTTTGATCTACATATTAATGTAAAGGATGATAGTACTTCTGAAGTTTTAGAATTTGCAACTGTTTCCATCAATCCCTGCAGCTGTGGAGGTGCGTCTGATGAAAATGGCATAATTGAATTGAGTCTTCCCATAGATAGCTATCAATTGATCAGCTCCTATTTAGGTTTTCAAAATGATACAACTAATGTCTATTTAGATAAAAATATGAGTATTGATATATTCCTAACATCTAATGGAATTCAATTAGATAATGTTACCATTACGGGAGAAAATACACGGGGCAATATCGAGCGCACCGTCATGGGTGTCCAACAATTATCTATAAGCAAAATGAAATTGCTCCCTGCCGCTTTTGGCGAAGTGGATGTCCTATCTAGTTTGTCCATGTTGGCAGGTGTAGGATCCGCAGGAGAAGCAAGCAATGGACTTTCGGTAAGAGGAGGATCACTGGATCAGAATTTGGTTTTGTTGGACTATGCACCAATATTTAACCCAACACATTTGTTTGGCCTCTTCTCTATCTTTACCCCTGATGCTGTTGGAGAAGTTGAACTGTATCGCTCTAATATGCCATCAAAATATGGCGGACGAATTTCTTCTATTGTAGATGTCAAAGTAAAAAATCCTTCAGCCAATAAAATGATTATCTCTGGTGGACTGGGTCTATCTTCAACGAGGTTGGCTATTGAAACTCCGATCATAAAAGATAAATTATATGCTCTAGCTTCCACTAGAATGTTCTACAATGATTTCTTATTCACATTTGTAGAAAACTTAAAAAATACTAAGGCAAATTTTATTGATGGCACCGTAAAGTTAAAGTACTTGGCAAATGATAGAAATAGTTTTTACTTCACAGGATTTGCTAGTCATGATTTTTATCAGCTAGATATAAGTTCTCAAATCACCTCCATTAGTTCCTCAAGCAATCAATATGATTACAGTACATTAAATGGTACTTTAAACTGGATTCGAACTTTGGACAACAATGCATTTCTGCGGACTACTTTACTAAGTAGTAATTATGCTCCGAAGATTCTGTTCCCCGAAGAAAAGTCAGAAAACGTAATTTCCTTTGAATCCAAAGTTCAAACACAAAGTCTTCAGTCAGAGTATACAAAAACTATAAATACAAACTGGAGTTATGCTGGAGGCCTTCAACTATATAGAATAACTGTTTCTCCAGGATTGTTTGATCCAGGAAGTGCTGAAGGATTGCAAAAAGTTGAATTACCAAAGGAAACAAGTTATGAGCTAGCAGCTTTTATAAACGTAGATTGGACACCAACAGAAAAACTGTCTATGTCTTTAGGTTTGCGCTATACGCAGTTTTTATTAGTAGGACCCTATGAGCAAGCGGAATATGAAAATGATGACTTAGAAAATATTAGCAATGTGGTGGTATTTAACAATGGAGGTATTGTGCAAAGCTATCAAGGGTTAGAACCTCGCTTTGGGATGAGGTATAAGTTTTCCGAAAACAGTTCTATAAAAGCAAGTTATGCTTTGACTCGACAATATTTACAAAATATTTATAACAGCACAACTCCACTTCCTACTTCACGGTGGAAAACATCAGATCCCTATATTGCTCCCCAAACAGGACATACTTACAGTCTAGGATATTATAAAAATCTTAAAGCAAAAAATATAGTACTAAGTGCAGAAGCATATTATCGAACCATTGACAATGTTTTAGATTTTAAACCTGGGGCTGATTTTTTCTTACAACAGTTTATCGAATCAGATGTAGTACAGGGAGTTGGCAAGACCTATGGCTTGGAATTAAGTTTGGAGAAAACTCAAGGGAAGGCATACGGCTGGATTAATTACACTTACTCCAAAAGTCAACGAAAATTTAATGCTATTGAAATCAGTGATAGGATAAATAATAATCAATGGTTTAATTCAGATTTTGATAGACCGCATGTTTTCAATGCTACGCTCAACACCAAACTTAACGATCACAATACTTTTAGTTTTAACTTTACTTATCAAACAGGCAGGCCTTATTCTATTCCCAATGCTACTTTTAATGTAAATAGTGTGTTGGTTCCGATATATTTGGAAAGGAATAATGCAAGACTCCCCGACTACCACCGATTAGACTTTTCATGGCGCATTCATAACATTACAACCAATACAGAAAAGCGATTCAAGGGAGATTGGATTTTTACTATTTACAATTTGTATGGCCGTACAAATGCTTTCAATAGATATTTTGGAGGTCTTCCAGGTGCATCAAGAACCAATCAAATTTCTATCTTTAATTCGACCCTGTTTTCCTTGTCTTACAATTTTAAATTTAAGTAAGCGTTCAAATTTTGACGGAGAACAAATCAAAACAAGCATATATGAAAGGGCAGCTAAAGTTTTTGCTTATAATAATAGTATCTTATATTATTAGTACTTCAATGTTCGCCCAAGTTGAAATAAATTTAGCTAGTACAACCCTGACAGAAAGAGAGGTTGCTGTTGGCCTCGACGTTCCTTGGGAAATTCTATGGGGCCCAGATGATCACATATGGGTAACTGAAAGGAAAGGCATTGTAAAAAGAATCGAGCCTAGCTCAGGAAATACATCCATAATACTAGACATCCAAGAAGAGGTCTTTACAAATTTAGAACCTGGTTTATTAGGAATGGTGTTGCATCCAAACTTTGAAAATGAACCAACTGTATTTCTAATTTATACATTTAAAGAAACTGGGTCTGAAATGAGACTTGTTAGCTATCATTGGAATGGGATACGATTAGAAGATGAAAAAATTGTATTGACATTGAGATACGGCCTCTTTGGCGGAACAAATCATGTCGGGTCAAGGCTGTTAATTACAGAAGATGAAAAAATATTCCTGAGTATCGGAGACGGCGGAACTTTCAGCTCCGGACAAGATTTAAATAAATTATATGGGAAAATATTAAGAATAAATCTAGATGGGACTATTCCTGATGACAATCCTATCACAGATAGTTATGTATATTCTTATGGTCATAGGAACCCACAAGGTCTTGCTTTTGGACCAATGAATAAACTTTATTCTAGTGAACATGGTGATAGTCACTCTGATGAATTTAACCTGATTTTACCTGGAGGAAATTATGGATGGCCTAAGGTCGAAGGCTACTGTGATACAGAAGATGAAATTCTTTTTTGTTCTACAAATAATATTCATGAACCTATACATAGCTGGACTCCTTGTCAGGCAGTCAATGGGATGGAATATTACAATCACGAGGCGATACCTGAGTGGAGAGGAAAATTTTTGCTATGTTTCTTAGGAGGATTTTCTGGTAGTTCCCCTGGCATCGCAGAATTGGAAGTTTCACAAAATGACGAAGAATTAGTTGATCAAAAATTATTTTTTGACTCTTACGGAAGAATCCGAGATCTTTGTATCAATCCACATAATGGGGCAATTTACTTTGCTACAAATGGCTATTATTATGCTGGACAAGGCCCTAACCGAATTATCGAGTATAGAAACTTAAATTATGTCTCAACAGTCACAAATAAATCAAATCCAGCACAATTTTTTGATGTCAAACCAAATCTACTTATTGATAACAAACAGTGCACCATTAGTTGTTCTAAAGAATTTCAAAACAGCACAGTAACCCTCTATTCGTATAATGGAAAATTGATTAAATCCTTTATAATAAACTCAACTCATGAACTACTAGACTTGTCTTATTTGCCGAAAGGCAGTTACTTCCTAAAAGCCAGTAACAAGTATGGAAGTATTTCAAAGACGATTATAATTCAATAATCAAATCCCAACTTCCTTTAACCTAAAATTTTAAATTTACTTAGTATAAATTTAACAACGATTCATGGAGATCATACGTTTACAACAACATCAGTATTTCTTTGCTTTTGGAAGAAAGTATATATTTATATAGCAAAGACAATTCAAAAAGCAATAAACTTTACTGATAAATATTGGATAACTGAATATGAAACCACAATTACTCCTTTTAATCTTAATTACCACGAGCCTTCTGTCTTGTAAGCAGGATTTTACCAATCCTATTCCTGAAAAACATCCAGATCAAGCATTGGGAAAATATGACAAATATTTGGGCCTGTTAAACAAAGCCTACGAATCCAACAATAAATTTGATGCTGCTATCCAACTTGCAAATCTAAAGGCTGACCCAGAAATTACCTTCCAATATCTAGACGCATCTATAAAGGAGAATCCTGATAATTGTGAAAAAATCTATGAATGGTATTGGTTATACGATCGCAACAACTTTGGAGTCAATCTACTAAAGTTAGATACAAGCCTATACAAGCAATCAGTGAAAATATGTGACCAAACAAATGAGCAAAATTCATACGTCAAATACGCTGTAATGAAAGATGAAGAAGAACAGCATGCAAGAGACAGTAAACCAAAAGAAGATAGTACAAATTACAATCTCAAACTGGTGAAAGAATTGGAACAAATTAATAAGACTGACCAAGATGTAAGAATCAGACTTACTGCCAAAAATGTTACGCCGGAGATGGAAGAGAAAATCCGCAAGGAAATGCATATTGTGGACTCTATCAATATGGTAAAAATTGATAATATATTTGAGGAGTATGGCTATCCAAGTAGAGATCTGGTTGGGAAAGATTGCAATTTTACTCCTGCCTTGGTCATCCATCACAGCAACAGTCTTGCCGATCGAAAAAAGTATCTTCCTCTCCTTGAAAAAGCAGTAGAAGATGGAATATTGTATGAAGGCACTTTGAATATGATAAAGAGAAGAATGGAAGATATGAAACTAGATGAAATCAAAATAGATCTTTAGATTTAGTGAGAGCACTAAACATGCGATTCTTTGCAGAAAATAAAAAAACGAAGTCAGTCTTATGAAATTTAAAAATGCTTGCTACCTTATTATTCTTGCTTGCTTTCCTTACGTAAGCTTCTCGCAAGTAGTTGATGATGTGATTGATGAAATAAGAAGCATTAAAAGTAAAAATTACAATTTCTATTTGGAAAGAAACACAACAGAATTATATGGCAAATATGAGCTTGAGGTGGATGGCCTAAAAGAAGATGTATATGGCAACGTGCAAACAGTAATATTTAAAAATATCAAAGGGAGTAAAACGCTTAACTCTGATGATATTCAAAAAATATTAAACAATATAAGTTACATTTTAGAAGAGAACGAATACGCAATATTAGCTTCTAAACCAGAGGACAATACTTATGTTTTCCAAAAGCTAGAATCAGAAATGACAACTCATTATTTTGAATTATACATACCGACTTTTTCAAATGAGTATTGCGAAATTATCTACACTTTAGGATCTAATGAGATCACCTATTTAAATGATAGATCATTTGAAGAATACAGAAGTTCCACGGAGGAAAAATCTTGGCAAGATTGTGCTAGAGATATTTTTGAAGGGAATTCACCACCAGGAATACATTACACAGATTCATATACCTATGGATTTTCCCATCCTGCTTCTGAAGGCAAACAATATATTTCATTAATTGCTAGAGATAATAAAACCTGGGAGCTGCTAGGGCAGAAATTAAATTATGCGCTTAAAAAAGATTCTTGTTATAGATTTTCAGTAGACCTTAGACATGAGGACGAATTTGAAAGTTTCACCAAGTCCAATAAAAATGAAAAGCAATTTTATGATACAAAACTATTGCTAACAGTTAGCCTATCAGAGGGTCTTTGTTATCCGGATCAAGTCATTTACAGAAGTGAAGCGATATGGAATACAGAATGGGAAAAATATGAGATACAATTTATCCCAACCCAAGATTATAATTTTATCATTTTTGAAGCCAACTATGCTAACGGACAACCAGGAAATGGAAATATAATGATGGATAATCTTTCAGATATAAAAAGTACAACTTGCAAAAAATAAAAAGGGTGCTTGATGCAAATTGCACCAAACGCCCTTTAGGTTTTTAGAGTCCAAAAACTATGGAACTAAAACAGCATCTATAACATGAACAACTCCATTGGTCGTATAAATATCTAAGGTTGAAATATTAATGTTATTTACGGTAACGCCGTTAGCATTAGCATTGAAGGTCAGATTTCTTGTTGATAAACTTCCTACCACCAATCCATCGACAATATTATCTGTAGAAGCCACACCTCCTACTACATGATATAATAAAACATCTGCAAGTGCCCCCGTTGGATCTGCCAATAAAGCATCTACCAAATCACTTGGAAGAGCTGCAATAGCTGCATCAGTTGGAGCAAAAAGCGTAAAAGGACCTGCACCACTTAGATCATCATCCAAGCCTGCAGCTTCTATTAAAGTGTTTAAAGTTGTATGTACTGGACTCGTAGAAACGACATCCATAATGGTACCATTTATTCTTGTCTGCATTGCTTCTGGCAACAAGACCGCATCAATCACATGCACTACCCCATTTTCTGCTCTTAAGTCAGTTACTGTTATGTTGGCTCCGTTGACTGTCAACCCGCCAGCTGTTGAAAATGTTAAATTTTGAGAGATCAAATTACCAATAGATTGACCATCCATAATGGTACTTGAATCTGCGACTCCGACCACAACATGATTTGATAAAATAGTTGCTAAATCGCCTGTTGGGTCAGCAAGCAAGGCACTTAATGTAGCAGGATCAATCGCTGCAAACGCTGCGTCTGTTGGCGCAAAAACTGTGAATGGACCAGTACCCGAAAGGTCATCGGCTAGCTCTGCAGCAATGACAGCAGTCTCTAATGTGTTATGATCTGGACTGTTGACGACAATATCAACTACAGTTTGTGCATTTGCATTTGTAATAAAAAGACTTGACAATAATAGGAGGTTGAAAATAAACTTTTTCATGTTTAGAAATTATTTTAGATTTTAAAAAAAGAGTTGTTCCACTACTTCTAGTGGCGCTGGCCAGCATTTATATATGTGCAGATTGTTTCCGATTGGTTGCCTGAGCTATAATTTTTTTTTCACTTCCGTAAATATTTGTTGACCTTTCCATAAAATCGCTCATTTCAAGAAGGAATTTTGAACAATTATAGGGCCATCATGTTACTTCTGAAGTATATGCTAAACGAAAGAGAAACTGATAGAATTATCGGCATGGCTTGGGAAGACAGAACTCCCTTTGAAGCCATAAAAATACAATTTGGCTTTACAGAGTCTGATGTGATCAAACTAATGCGTCGAGAGCTAAAGCCAAAATCATTTAGGCTATGGCGCAAAAGAGTAAATAGTGGTGTGAGTCAAAAACATCTCAAAAAAAGAAGTGAAGATATTAAGAGATTTAGATGCTCTAGGCAAAGAACAATTTCTCATAACAAAATTTCCAAAAGATAAAGTTGATACAAGCTATAAACAGTTTTTTATCAAACCAAATTACCCAATAATTTGATTAAAGAGACAAATATAGTTTGGTTAAAACGAGACCTTAGGCTAAATGATCATCTCGCATTTCATGAAGCAGCAAATGCAGAACAAGAATACTTAGCTATCTATATTTTTGAGCCCTCACTTCTAGCGCATCCTGCTAGTTCGCTTAGGCACCAGCAATTCGTATATCACTCTATTATATCTTTAAACGATAGATTGAAGCCATTAGGCAGAGAGGTTTTGGTTTTCCACGCAGAGGCGTTGGAAGTATTTACTTTTCTTGACGGAGCATATAATATAAACACCATATTTTCTTACCAAGAGTCAGGTACTCGCAAAAGCTGGAATAGAGATAAGCAAATAGCAAAGTTTTGTAAGGAGGAACACATACAATGGAAAGAATTTCAACGCGATGGTATTTTACGTGGAATTAAGAATAGAAAAAATTGGGATCTGCATTGGAAAAATTATGTTCAGCAGTTGCCACTCAAAAATACATTTACAAAAGTGGTTGCTGAGAAAATTGAACATCCCTTCCCCTTAGAAAAAGAATATCTAAAAGAATTAGAAAATTACCCAGCTAGCTTTCAGAAAGCAGGAGAAGAAAATGCATGGAAATATATACAATCATTTTGTCAGCAAAGGGGCAAAAACTACAGTCGCCATATATCCAAGCCACTTGAAAGTAGAAAATCCTGTGGAAGAATATCTCCTTACTTAGCATGGGGCAACTTGAGTATTCGACAGGCCTTTCAATATATCGGCAGTCACCCCAACTACGATAAATATCAAAAGAGTTTTAACGGCATTATGACGAGACTGCATTGGCATTGTCATTTTATTCAAAAGTTTGAGGTTGAATGTGATTATGAAACTAGAGCAGTCAATCGAGCTTATGAAAGTCTAGCATATCAAAATGATCCAAGGTTGATTGAGCAATGGAAAGAAGGTAAAACAGGCATTCCATTGGTTGACGCTTGTATGCGCTGCTTGATGGAAACAGGCTGGATAAATTTTCGAATGAGAGCCATGGTGGTTTCTATCTTTTGCCATCACTTTGATTGCAACTGGAAACTAGGTGTATATCATCTAGCCAATCTTTTCTTGGATTACGAACCGGGTATACACTACCCACAGTTCCAAATGCAAGCAGGAACAACAGGAATAAACACCGTCAGAATATACAATCCAATCAAACAATCAAAGGACCACGACCCCAATGGAATCTTCATCAAGCAATGGGTAAAAGAACTAAAAAACGTACCTTCAGAATTGATTCATGAGCCTTGGAAACTGACTCCAATGGACAAAATTTTTTATAATATTGACAATAGCTATCCAGCACCACTCATCAATCTTGAGGAAAGCGGAAGAATAGCTAGAGATAAAATATGGGCTTTTAAAAAAACAGCGGCCGTCAGGAAAGACGGCCAGCGAATTATAAAAATACATACTAGAGATAATGGTACTAAAAAAAGAAGACCTTGATCAATTAGATAAAATCTATCGTATCAATCTTATAAATTCACTGTCAGGTATAAAACCTGCCAATCTAATTGGATCTAGATCAAAAAACGAAGTGGACAATCTTGCCATCTTCTCATCTGTGGTGCACCTAGGATCTAATCCAGCCCAATTTGGAATGGTGATGAGACCACAAACCGAAATCCCAAAAGATACTTATAGAAATATTTTAGGATCTGGATTCTACACCATCAATCATGTGTCAGAAAACTTCATAAAAAATGCCCATTATACCTCTGCGAAACTAGAAGCAGATCAATCGGAGTTTGACATGATGGATATTGAGCAAGAATTTATCACAGATTTTTATGCTCCTTTTGTTAAGAATAGTGACGTTAAATTGGGGATGAAGCATCTCGAAAGTTTAAGTCTACCAAATGGATGCATCTTTATCGTCGGCGAGGTACAACTCATCAGCATCAATGAAGAACTGATTGATGAAGAAGGTGTATTGGATTTGGAAAAATACAATCATGTTGGAATCGGAGGGATTAACAATTACTATGCACTAAAAAAACTAGATTCTTTTCCTTATGTAAGAGTCCATGAAATTCCAGACTTCAATGAGTAAGAAAAATTTAGATAGTAAAATATGCTTGGTTTGTAAGCTACCTTTTACTTGGCGCAAAAAATGGAAGCGCGATTGGGAGCACGTCAAGTATTGCAGTGAAAGATGTAAAAGAAATAAAAATAATGTCAAAGAAGATTAATATCATATTCCCTCACCAACTATTTCATGACAGTCCACTGCTTGAAAATGATGGAGATAATTATCTGATTGAAGAATATCTATTTTTCAGCCAATACAAATTCCATAAGCAAAAGATTGCCTTTCATCGGGCAAGCATGATGCATTACAAAGAGCAGGTAGAAAAGATGGGTCATACTGTTCATTATATTGATGCACAAGATAAACTTTCCGACATCAGGGAATTTGTAAAAGACGCCAAGAAAAAGAAAGTTACAGAAGTACACTATATTGACCCAACAGATGATTGGTTACATCAAAGAATTGAAGTGTTCTCAGAGTTTAGTGATTTGATTTGTTATGAAAACCCTCTTTTCATAAACTCAGAAGAAGATCTCACGAAGTTCTTTCGACCAGATAAGAAATCGTTTTTCCAAACTACTTTTTACAAACAGCAAAGAATAAAGTATAAGATACTCATTGATGTAAATCAAAAGCCGGTTGGTGGAAAATGGACTTACGATAAGGAAAATCGAAAAAAATATCCAAAGAAGAAAACCCCTCCAGAAGTTAAATTTCCTAGATCAAATAAAGATTGGAAAGATGCAGTTGCCTATACCCAAAAGAACTTTGGAGACTACCCAGGAGAACTAAACGAATCAAGGCTCTACCCTACCACGAGAAAAGAATCTCTTGATTGGCTCAATAAATTTTTTGAAGATAGATTCCATGAATTTGGAGTTTATGAAGATGCCATTGTAAGTGATGAATCTATACTTAACCATAGTGTGCTCACCCCTATGATGAATGTAGGCTTGATAGGTCCCAAGGAGATTATTAACCAAGCATTGACTTTCGCCAAAAAGAATGATGTTCCTATCAATTCACTAGAGGGATTTGTCAGGCAGATTATTGGCTGGCGAGAATTTATCCGTGGAATGTATTATTGTAAAGGACGATTTTCAAGATCAACAAACTTTTGGAATTTTACCAGAAAAATTCCTAGCTCTTTTTATGATGGAACGACCGGTATCGTCCCTATTGATATCACCATCAAGAAAGTACTCAAAACTGGTTATTGCCATCACATTGAACGATTGATGGTATTGGGTAATTTCATGTTGTTATGTGAGTTTGATCCAGATGAGGTCTATCGCTGGTTTATGGAGCTTTTTATAGATGCTTACGATTGGGTGATGGTGCCTAATGTTTATGGTATGAGTCTATTTGCTGATGGAGGAACCTTTGCAACCAAGCCATACATCAGTGGATCAAATTACTTGAAGAAAATGGGAGACTACCCAAAAGGAGATTGGCAAGAGATCTGGGATGGTTTGTTCTGGCGATTCATGTTTACCAACGAGGAGTTTTTTAGTTCCAACCCAAGACTTTCCATGTTGGTGCATTCTATGAATAGAATGTCAGATGAGAAGCGTGAGAAACACTTGGAGAATGCAGAAAAGTTTATTGCGGAAGTGTTGGATGCTAAGGTGTAGGAGATGGGGTATAAATAGAAAAACCTACCTTTAGGACTATGACTTTCATATCGAAATTATTAATTCTCATTGTTGCATTGGCATATTTGCCAAACAAAGCCCAATGTCAAGAAGTCAATGAGATTGAAAATTGCATAAGCTTTCACAAGTCTAAGAACTTCAAATACTATACAGATTGGGTAGAGAATGAATTCAACAGCGAGTACACTTTTGTTCTTGACGAAGCTGATGTATTAATATCAGGCAACCTAAAATTACTTCAATTCGAGAACACAAAAAAGAATAAATATTTAGCATTACCAGACAAGAAATTAATTTTTAATTGTATTGAGGGCTTATGTTTGAAGCATGGATTAAAACTGCAATATGCTTCATTTGAAAATGGCACTTTCACATTTAAGAAAGAGGAGGAAGATGGTTACGATCGATATTTTGAATTGTACATTCCAGATACATCAGAAGACTACCTTCAAGTTGTGATAATGCATGAAGCTGAAAAATTTGAGATTCAAGATAGTATCGTTCTGCGCGATAAATCATTTGAAGAATATAAATACCCTTTCAGAATTGATCCTTATTCTTATAAAAAACAAGAGACACCATTTAACGCATGGATTAACTACGCTCCAGAATATTCCCCTCCCGAACTTCATTTTAGTGACGAAATAAATTGGGGTTTTAAACACCCAGCTTCAGAAGGTAATAAATATATCTCATTGGTTACAAGAGATGATGAATCTTATGAAGTTATTGGTCAGAAACTAACATCGCCCTTAGAGAATGATTCTAGCTATATGATGAGCTTTGATATTAGATTTGATGATAGGTATAAATCTGGACTTAAGAATAGTAATGGGGCAGAAGTTTATTTTGATACTTATGTTTGTTTAAAAATCACCATATCGATGGAGTCAGATTATATAAATCAAACCATATTTCTAAGCCCACCAATAAAAAATCGAGATTGGAAACAAATTAATTTTCAGTTTGTCCCAGATAGAGATTATGATGTCATAAAGTTTGAAGCAGTCAATAATACAGGTGTAATAGATAATGGGAATCTGATGATTGACAATCTCAGTAATATTTATAAAATTGGTTTTGTTAGATAAGGAATAGCTTTGTATTAATACTAAACATTACTACCTTCCTTCTAAATAACTCAAAAAATAAAACATGAACTTTTCAAATTTCATTGCAGGTGTATGTGCTGGGCTTTTCCTGATGATTGGAGCGGATAAGTTTTTACATTTCATGGATCCTCCTTGTTCAATAATGGGTAATATTTCTCCGACAATATGGAAGACTTTGGGCGTACTTCAATTGGCGGGAGGAATTTTGATCATGATACCAAAGCTTAGAAGACCAGTAGCGATCTTTTTTACTTTGTTTATGCTCTTTTTTATTATCTATCATCTTACTCAAAACACATATGATGTAGGTGGAGCAGTTTCCATGATGGTACTTTTAGGGCTATTGATTTGGAATCCTGAGTTTCTGAGAGGTGGAGTAAAAAAATCAAACTGAAACTACGGTATTGATAGAGTCATGAACAAATAAAAGATTAAAAGTGGAAAACCCGTTTAAAATATTTGAAGATTGGTATTCAAATCAGTTAGAAATAACAAAAGCATTAATTCCCTCTGCATGTTGTTTTACTACAATTGGAAAAGACGGATATCCTAATTCAAGATTTGTCTCTCTAAAGGAAATCAGAAACGAAACTTTTATAATAACAGGCCCACTTAATTCCAGAAAGGGCTTTGATATAAATAATACTCCCAAAATATCAATTACTTTTTGGTGGAGTGAAACAGAGAAACAAATTAGAATACAGGGAATAGCCAAAAAAATTTCAGAATTAGAATCAATAGAATACTTTTCGAAACGAAATAAGGAATCGCAAATAGTCTCAACCATTTTTGAACAAGGAAAAGAAATCGATTCATTCGACGAATTAACCACTCGTTTTAAAGAAGGAAAGTTGAAATATGAAAATACAGAAATTACGAAACCTGAACAATGGTCTGGCTTTTACATAGAGCCACATAGAATTGAATTTATGGAATTCATGAAAACAAGATTACACAAAAGAATGCACTTTAATAAAGTTCAAGAAGCATGGGAAAAGACATACTTACAACCGTAAAAAAGAAAACCAGCTCATAACGATCGACATAACGATCATAGCTCTTTCCTTTTCAAGAATACCTAAGTAGTTTAAAAATTTATCTTTAAATAAACGACTTAGTTGGTAAAAAGGACAAGAGCTACGACGGATTTCGCAGAACCGTCATGCTTAATTAATAAATCAACACATACTTGATTACAAGTAAAGACTTGAGCATAAATCTAACAAGGACATCTGAGCTTATATTTGAAATTCAACTTTGTTTTAAATTTCGAAAATCATTTATTTCAGTTATGAACTGTTCCAATTTTACATTAAATTTTCTCGTAGTCAAGCTTAGCTCCGATATACAAGCTTCTTTATCCATTCTATCATCTGGCAGCTTTTGAGCTGCTTTAATACTCCAAATCGTGGAGTTATTGTCTCCTGCACTAAATGACATCGGATCTTCTTCAAAATAAATGACCAAGCTTGAGGGAAATCCACGCTTGGTAGATTGAACGACCCAATATTCCTCAAGCCACCAATCATCCTTGGAGTCAACTAAAACTATCTCCCAATCATTTTTCAAAAGGGCACTTTCAATCTGTTTTTTAAATGTCGACATTTGTTATCAAAGTAATTATTAAATCTCACTCCCCCAATCTTTCATTTCTAATTTCACATTAAATCTAGCGTCTACTGCCAATAGATTAAGAAAATTTAAAAGAATTGTATATTTTTATTCAATTCAAAATTTAGAATTAGATTATGAAAGCTACTCCCGAACACCACGAGCGCGTCAGAACCATGAAATTCTCATCTGTCTACCCTCATTATGTAACCAAGGTAGAAAAGAAGGGCCGCACGAAAGAGGAACTGCATGAGGTAATCAGATGGCTAACTGGTTATACAGATAAAAAATTGCAAAAGTACATTGAAGGAGAAGATTCCTTTGAGACCTTCTTCAAAAAGGCAAAACTAAATCCAAATGCCGAACTCATCAAAGGAGTGATCTGCGGTTATCGTATAGAAGATCTTGACAATGAGCTGACCAAACAATGCAGATACATGGACAAGTTAGTTGATGAACTTGCGCGAGGTCGTAAAATGGAGAAGATTTTACGTGAAGGATAATGCTCAGTCTTCACTTCAAAAGACTATCACTTATTTCATTGCTTTTGTTTGGCTAGCAAATGGTCTGCTGTGCAAAGTCATGAATTTAGTGCCCAGACATCAAGAAATTGTAGGAAGAATTCTAGGTGACGAATACGCTAGAGAGCTTACCATATTAATTGGGCTTTCTGAAATCATCATGGCCATCTGGATACTATCTAGATATAAATCAAGATTCAATGCCATCGCACAGATCACTATCATCATACTGATGAACATCCTTGAATATATGCTGGTTCCGGATTTATTGATGTGGGGAAAGCTGAATATAGTATTTGCGTTGTTGTTTGTGGGGATTGTGGGGTGGAATGAAGTTGGCAAGACGCCTCCCTGATTTTAATAACAATCGAAGATTGTTTTAAAATCTTCCCTCCATTCATGGAGGGAATTGACCTCCGACAAACTTTTTATATTAATAAGTACTCTTGATCTCGCCTCTACAAGGTTATTAGTTCGAGAAAACTGAGATTTATATCTATGTAGTGAAGGCTATGTTTTCAGGAGGACTCAATTAGCAATTAAAACCGAATGAAGGCTGAAGAAACTTCCGCTCCGCCTGTGGAGGGAAGATTATAAATCTTCATGCGCATTTAGCGCATGAAGATATTAGAATCAGGCTTGCTCGCCTCTGGAGAGGAGGCATTACGCCCAAAATATTGTCAGCTACTTTGCAATACTCACTCAGATTTTCCAAGCAAAATGTTAAAGTTTGGACCAGAAAAACATATATAAATTTTTTATAATATATGCCTTCTTTCTATTAACTCAGACTGCTTGATTGACAAAGGGCAACAACCACAAAACAGTGTAGGCAATTTGAGTAAAATACCAAATTATATTTTGTTAATAGTTCTATAACAAAGCATATTAAGATTTAAATTAGGCTAATTCTTATGTAACAAACTATTGTTTTGTAAGTTTATTAATCTCATCTTTGCATTCACAACAATAATTAAACATTAATTACTTAAAAATAGATACCATGTTCAAAAGAAAATTCAAGAGAACTTTTTTAGTGCCATCACCAGCAGCACCTATCTCAAGAACTATGTAAGAATCGTTTCTTACAATAATAAACAACAAGCTCTCTACTTTCGTAGGGAGCTTTTTTTATTATTGAGACCGTTCGCTTCGCTCACTTCCAAACACGAGACACGCCTCGTTTCACTCGCTATAGACCAAAGACTTTGTATTTGATAGCAGGAATTTCTTTACAATGAATGATTCGGCCTTATGTGGATGAGTAATCTCCAAAGGTCTCCCGACCTCTTGGAATATTTACAAGAAAATAACCTCGTTGCTAATAACAGACCATCCTACGTTTCTTACGAAACTTCGAATGGCGTAGCCAAACGCAAACTCAAATATTACTTTGGTACTTCAAATATGCTCCTCATTTCAGAACCAACCCACCAAATCCCGGCTCTCGGTTCGCGGTTCTCGGCTATCGGCCCCCATCTCTCGGCTCTCGGCTCCCATCTCTCGACTCCCCTACTCTTTCCTAAGTCCAAACAACCACTTCAATGTCTTTGGATCTTCATAGGCGTCATTCCATACATCGTGGCCACCTTCCGGATATTCCGTATACTTGACGTATCCATTTTCGGATTGTATTTTCTCTACTAGATCTCGAGACAAATCTATAGGAACAACAGGATCTTTTGCGCCATGAAAAACCCAAAGCGGCAATCCATGAAATTGATCGGTTTTATTTAGATCTCCGCCTCCACAAATGGCGATCGCTCCAGCAAACCAATCTGCATGTCTAGAAATTAAATCCAAGGTTCCGAATCCACCCATTGATAATCCTGAAATATAAACGCGACTAAGATCTACATGTTTATCCTTTCTTAGTTTTTGTACCAATTCTATAACTTGACTCATGGGCTGTGTAACCGTACCATCGGAATCAACAGTCCATATTCCACCCTCGCGGTCCACATTGGCCCAGCAATCTTCTGCTGGACATTGAGGAAAAACTAAAATCGCTGGATACTTTTTCCTATTGATAGAATCAGTTAAGATCGGCGCTATATGCATGAGTTGAGATTCATTATCATCTCCACGCTCGCCTGCCCCATGCAGAAAGATTAATAAGGGCAACTTTTCATCTCCAACAGTAGGATCGTATATATTGTACTTCAAAACCGAGCTATCGCTTGCTTCAAATTCCTTTGCTTCAAATGTTGGAGCTGTTCCCTGTGTCATGTCTATTTTGTTCTTTGGGGCATCTTTTGCTTGACTGCAAGAAAGTAATGTAAGTAAAGAAAACAAAAGGATAGGTTTCATCTTTTATTTGTAATATAACAAGCCTAGCTGCATAAAAAAAATGTCGCAGCTATTTTACCAGCTGCGACATTCTGTATATTCCGAGAACAATCTACTTATAAGTCTGTATTATTCTACAACCAACTTGCTAAGTATAATCTTATTTCCTATCTGAATTTTTACAATATTTAAGCCTTGGCTATTAAAATTTCTTGTATCAATCTGAAGCTGATCATCTTGAGTTAATGAAGAAGTCAATACTCTACCATCCAAACTGATAATTTCAATTTGCTTTTCTACTCCATTATAGTTATTGTCGAAACTTAGATTCACAAAATCGTTTGTGGGGTTCGGGAAGACATTAACTCCATAATCTAGAACTTCTTCGATTCCTGTTACATCATTTGCCGTAAGGCTGATATTACCCAAACTTAAATCAGAGAAACCAACCTCGTTTGCAAACTCACTACTTAATGAAAATGCATTCTCAGTACTTATATTTTGAGTAGCCTCCACTTCTAAAGTAAATGTAAACGAATCAGCACCTATTAATTCTACAAACGAAAGCTTAAGACTTTTGTCTTCCAAGTTTTCAAGGATGTCTGAACCATGGTAATCAATGGACTTAAGCTCTAGACCTTCGGCCAACAATTCAAAAGTAGCAGCTTCGAAAGCATCTTCTGATGAAACTTCAAAATCAATGAAGTACGTTTGCCCCATTTGCATATCTATATTATCAAATGACAGTTTTGTATCTTCTCTATTTTGAGAAATAATTTCTGTATTAAAGTTTGCAGAGTTATTTAAATCACCTGATTTAAAAATCTCAACTTGAAGCTCATTTCCTACTTCACTCTCATCAAATTCGTAAGTAGTAAAATCTATTATCTGATTATAAGGATTAAAGTCTGTAGGGAAAACATAATCTACTGGGAATATTTTATAATCAGAAGCATCAATTGCTGGGGTCAATTCAAGAATCAACATCCTCATAATGGTCAAATCTTGTGTACTAATTGCAAGGTCTCCATCAAAGTCTGACAATACAGCTTCTATGTTTGAATTAAATCCATTAACCAAACCTCTATGGATTAAAATCAAGTCTAAAGTTGAAACTCCATTAAGGATGGCTGAATTATCAACATTCGTGATGCTCAGTACATTTGTTCCAGAAACGAGATTAGGTGCTTCCAAAGGATAATAACATCCAGTGCTCTCTACTTCTGTTCCATTCAACAAAATATTATATCGATCTAAGGTCCCAACGTTGCAAACACCATTAGATACTTCTACATAATCACCTGCCAATGTACATGGACTTGCTGTATCATCAATATTGAGACTTACAATGCAGAAGTCAAAATTATCTGCATCATCCCATACGTAAATAGAAATTTCAGAGGTACCAAAAACATCGTCACATCCAAGCTCCATACTTGATGAATTTACAGTTGGATCAAAGCTGGGATCACTATCAGGGTTTACACTAGAAAAAGTAAAGCGCAGATCACTTGTGCAAAAATCAAATGAACCCCCATCAAAATCAGCAGCATAAATAACTGCTTCTTGGTCAGCATCCAAGACTACAGTGGAAAGATTAATGCAAAAAGGAATAGGAGATTTTTTATCTTCTAGCGATAAAACACCTGAACAATCTAATCCAGAAATATTGTCAATCACATTAAAGGATATCTCTCCAATATCGGAACATTCAAGTGTATAAGCATAAGTATAGTCAGTGATTAAATTTCCTTCATCATCCGTGAGACTAAACTGTACATCAGTATCACAAAGTGCTAGAGGTCCTTCAATCAAGATATCTGGCGTGATTAAAGCACTTGGTGAAATTGAAACATTTAAAAAATCATTACAATTTAATGTTCCGTTGGAAGAAATATGTGTATAAGAATCATACCCATCACATCCATTGCCTTCCGTAACCGTCACTGTATAAGTCATATTATCGACAACAGTGATTTCTTGACTGGTACTACCATCACTCCACTGGTATGTATATGGAGGAATACCAGTTGTTACGTTTGCAGAAACCACATTTGCAGTAGCTGTACAATCAATCACTACATCTAAACCAACAGAATTTATAGCTGCCGTGCAAGCAGTAAAGCAACCAGCAGAATCTGTTATTGTTACTCCGTAGACACCAGGTGCTAATCCAGTTATTGTATTATTATTACTTGCACCGTTTGACCAATCATAAGTGTATGGGGGTATCCCTCCACTGCCAATGACTGTTGCTGTTCCATCCTCTTGATCACAAAAAGCATCAGTGGATGTTATATTACAGATTACCCCAGTACTAAGCTCAAAAGAATTTTCTGAGGCTGTAATATTATAAGCTTGCATTACCAATGCTAAGAATAAAATAGTTGTAAAAATATTTTTCATCATTATTAAGATTTGCATTTATTAAAATGAATAACTCAGCCCAGTATACAAACCAAAAAAGTGGTATTTCTTCTGGTACTTTGCTGTATCAGTATTAAATCCATTTAAACCATACTTGCCCTCGAGTCCAGCAGTTAAAGCCAATGAATTTTTAAATTTATAATTCGTGTTTATATTAAATAAGATATAGTTTCCTCCATTGTTCTTATACCTATCATCGGGATCCAAAGTCACCAGGTACTCCGTTGCATTAGCATCAAGCTCATAACCTTTATGCTTGGCAGTTATGCCATGTTCATATCCACCTGCAATTTCCAAATCCAATTTCCTGTTACTCACAAGCGCATAATAAAATCTCACCGGAATAGACCAAGCCTGATGTGTCTGATATCTAGTATTCTGAATTACTTCCTGATATTGAACAGTAACAGGACTTGACGTTTCTTCTATCGTATTATCCGGATTATGGACAATTTCTGTAACAAAATCCATCGTTCCTTCATAGTTTCTCTCGGAGAGATATGTCGATTTTTCAGATAGTCTCCAATTTCTTATCCCTAGTCCTACACTCAATCTTGGAGTTACTTTATACTTCAACAAAGCATCAAATTGCAAAGTTTCTAGTTGCCTTTCAGCCGTTTCTTTTTCCGCAATTGTAAGTATATCCTCTTGAGTCAATCCGTCTGTATAAATTCGATTTGATCCAAGCACTCCAGCCAACAAACTAAAACTTAATCTTTGCTTTGGCATCACCGATTCATTTGGTGCATCAGCATCAAGGCCATTTGTTGGTCCAACAATTTCTTTATCCTCAACATCATTGCCCATGATTGTTTCATCAACTGATTTTGCTTGTGTTTCAGTCGATGATTTTATTGCATTATTGTCGTCTGACACAAAAGCTCCAGCTTTATTGTCCTCAACTTTTTGCTCCGCACTTCCTTTCTCATCTTCAATTTCTTTGGAGTCTTCTGAAGTATTTGTTTCACTAGGAATGACAGAAATATCCTTCTGCTTATTGGAAAATTGCAACTGATAAGCTAGCTCATCATCGTTCGTATTTTTCTCCTCGTATCTATTTGCATTGTCATTCGATTCTACTTTTTTCGCTTCCGCAAATGTTGGTAAGTCTGCCTCCTGAACGGGCTCACCGATTGACTTAGTTCCTGATACTTTCGTTTCTGTTCTTTTCGCTTCCGCAAATGTTTCTGTGCTTGTTGAGCTAGTTTCTACTTTTTTCGATTCTACTTTTTTCGCTTCCGCAAATGTTGGTAAACCTACCTGTCCTGCAGAAAGGCCAATTGAGTTTGCCTTTGATCTGATCGGCTCACTTTGCACTTTATTATTTGCATTATTCTTTGTTTCTTCTCTTAGAATATTTTCTACTACAGCTTCATTACTAGGATTTACAAAATCTTTTATTTCATTCTTATTCTTCACTTCCGTAAATTCCACCTTAGATTCAGTCAAATTTTCGTTTGCTGATATTGCATTTGTAGGATTCTCAGATTCATTCGTATAGAAATAAAAAGCAGCAAGTGGAATCAATAGTAAGCCAATCCACAAACCAAAATATCTTGATTTTTTCTTAGCTGGAAGATCTGCTTCGATGTTGTCCCAAATTTTGAGACTATCTACTTCTGGCTCAAAGTCCTGAAACTTTTTATTTATGCTATTTTCAAATTGCTTTAAGTCCATTCTGTTTTACATTATTAATGATTTCAAATTTTTCTCTCAATACCTTTCTTGCTTTTGCAAGATGTGCTCTTGATGTCGATTTATCGATTCCCAACATTTCTGATATCTCTGTATGATTGTATTCATCCAATACATACATTTTAAAAACCTGTTGTGAAGATGCCGGCACAAAACTTAACAAGCTTAAAACTTCGTCGCAGGTCATCTTATCAATTGCTTGAGAACTTTCTGCGACTGTTGTTAAGTTTGACACACAGTCAAGATCAGTATGGAAGGTTCTTTTTCTTGTCGCCTTCCAGGCTGTTCTCACTACTATGGTTTTTAACCATCCTTCAAGTTTCCCTTCATTCTTGTAAGTTCTCAAGGATTTAAAAATCCCCATCCAACTATCTTGTAATACCTCTTCTGCGTCACTTACATTACCCATATATTTGAGAGCAACAGCATACAATTTTTTGTTGTAAGTTTTAAAGAGAAGCTTTTGACTCTCTCTATCCCCTTGGACGCATTTTGGAATTATATTTTCTATCTGTTCAGACATTTACCTTTACTTGCTAGGTATGAATTTTTTTATTTAACAGTTGCTACAAAATCTCCTTGAAAATCAGCTCCGTAACTAAAGTTTCCAATAATCTGCTCTCCAGGAACATCTGTATACAATTCTATTTCTATTTCAATTTGATCTAAAGCAGTATCAGATGGAGTCGAAAACCCTGACGCGTTACTAAAGATATTGCCAAAGAAATTTCCTTCATCAAAGCCTTTGACCCCCAGAATTACATAGTCACCGCTGACACCTAAAGGATCTTTTGCAATGATGGTTATTTCTGCAACAGAAATATTTGCCTCACAATGGAATAATGGACCGAAATTCTGCAGTTGAGTTCCACTCATTAAGAATATTTCTTGCGTTAGATCATCTTCACATGCATCTATATCGGCCTCAATATCTTCTTGACCTACTGTTATCGGATCAGATCCTCCCAATAATTCATCAAGATTATAAGCTGTCAATGTTCCATCATAATCAGCATCTAAGCAGTTGATGATATTTATCTCATAGTTTCCATTTTCATCTACATAATCAAGATAAGTCTGCGTACCTACAGAAAGTACCACATAACCATTATCGACAATATCAGTGTCTCCGCAAGTAACAGTACCAGAAACATTTACTAAATCTATTTCTCCTGTTCCAAGTGGAACCTCGATAGTCACATCATCAGAACCTGCTCCAGCAGTTATTTCAGCTGACCATATAACATCACCACAATGAGTCGAAAGTGTTACTTCCATCACTTGGCCCACAGGCACCAAATCGCAATATGTACCAGACGGATCAATATTTGCGGAAGCGTATCCAAAATTCTGTGCAAAAACATCTAAGGTTAGATTGCCAACTGGATCACCAAAAGAATCTTCTATATAAAAACAAAAGAATGCAGAGTTGAATGGAACATCACAATTCCACCAGCTGAAGTGAGAAACCTGAGCTTCGTACTTGCCATTGACAAGACTTGCTGTCCCTTCACTATCCCATCTTCCTGTCACTTCATTAAAGTGCCAAAGGTTTATTTCAGCGCTTGCAATTGAAATCATTTCACTAGGAATTGGAAAACTAAGATCAGCTTTCGTTCCATCTGCAAGATTTAATTCTTGACCTGCAGAGCCAGTCATCTCAACAGCTATCATTCCAAAAGATTGAAGAGCCACCAATTCGTTGTCAAGCTCTCCTACCAAACTACCTGGAGAAAGATTGGCTAAATTATCGTCTGTTGGATTTATCCAATAAGTATAAAAATCAACAGTACCATTATATTTATTTCCTTGTTCATCAATGATGCCATCAGCAGGAATGCTCACAAATGCACCATCATCAGATACATAATTCAATCCCGAACCAGCATCAAATGATTGATAATTTTCTAAAGGCACCAATGTGATCTCAACTGTGTACACTTGGTTTTTGTGGGCATAGATGGAAGTACCGCCTTCAAAATAGCCACTAGCATCTGCATTTAAATAGAGTCCAGACTGTGGAGCTTCTAATTTCTCTAGCAAGAAAACACCATTTTCACTAGTGACTACTTGTTGACCATTTACATTTACAATGGCATCTGAAATAACATCACCATTTGGATTTTTCACTATTCCTTGGACATCAACCGTAAATGTGTGAATAACTTCAAAAGGAGGAATCGTTGTTGTCGTTACTGGTTCTGAAACATCGTCTTTTCTGCATGACGTAATACTAAGTACAATCAAAAGAAGAAGAAGTAATTTATTGAATCGCATAGTTTGCATTTTTTACTAATATAATGCTTGGGCTTTGAGATAACGCTTACTCAGATGCATGACTTTTTCAAAAAAAAGAGGAATAAACCTAAAATCGGGCTTATTCCTCTCAATATGAGCTCTTTTGCTCTTATTTTATCTATAATTTCATGAATTGCTGTATGCCATAAGTGTTTTGCTTATCCAATCTCAACTTGATAAAATAGGTCCCTGGGTTTAATTCTTGGACATTGACGGTATTGAGATCTGCTTGCCCTCCTTTGAACATCATCAATTGACCTTGTGCATTGTATATGGCAAGCTCAACAATCCGCTCCTCTGATTCCACATTGATTAAATCTCCAGTCGGATTTGGAAAGATCTTTATGCTCTTGTCGAAAACTACTTTTGCAATATCCAAAACTACATCTGTGGTAAAAATCCGATTGGAATCATCATTGATTCTATAATCAGCTCCAGGAATCGCCATAGACACAACTTGTGGTATTCCGTATTGGGTGTAATAAGATGTATCTATTGTTACTGATTCTGAAGGCTGCATCAAATTATCGAAAGTATAATTAAGTGCCATGTCTAAGTAGTAATAATCGGAGAGGACTTCAGAACTTAACACATTAACATGAGAAATGCTTGTATCAGAATTATTGGTATATTTAAAATCGACATCAAAAGATTGGCCCACGAAATATAAAGTATCACCTGAAGATGTCACAAAAACATCTATTGTATCACTGTTTAGAAGTACAACGCTAAAAGAATCCATTGAAACTTGACGCTTATCATATTCTATATCTATTAAGTCATCAACATGCCTATAAAGCAATTGGCTACTTTCGATTTCGGGAACCTCATATTGATGTATGGCAAGTCGCCTATTATCAGAAAGTAAGTGAAATCCTACAAACTCCTCATTGTCGTAACTACCTATACTTACATCTTCATCTCCTTCTTCAGTTACGGTAATAAATTCATATCCATCATCTCTATTGTATAATAAGGTAAGCAAGGAATCCCCAACATGTATCTTATAAAAAGATTGCAATTGCTGTGGACTAAAAGAATCTAATGGCTCAGGTAAAGTCCAGGTTTTTAAAAGTTGAGTAAAATCATCATTCCATCTCTGGACATCCAAATGGGTCAAAATATCATTATATTGACCGTTATTATTTATCTCAATAGCGCGATCAACAATAATCTGGATGGTATCAAATGCATTTCCATTGTCGAGAATTTTTACAAGATGTTGGCCTCTGTACAAAAACTCATCACCAGCATCATTTTGAAATAATTTATGATTCGATGAGGCATTCCTTAGACTAGTCAATGAAACTCCGTCCGATATATAAAGAGAGTCATTGCCAATAATATAATGTCCACCATTTTTATTTTCAATAATAGAGTTTGGATACACATGTGTGTCGACATCTGGCTCACTAAAATAAAAAGAATGTAAAGTATCCACACTAAATTCATTGCCATCATAGGCGACATGAATATAACCTGATACAATAACATCATAGTCAAAAAAGTGATACAGATAAATATCAAAAGTTCCATCAGAAAATTCCCTCAATTCCGATTGGCATCCAAAAGTCCCTAAGATTGTATCAATCTTGTTGGTTTCCATATCCACCAAATTAACCGAAGTCATCGGTTGTGTACTTAAGCCTTGCACAGAAACCAACTTGTCACCTAAGATGGTTGACTCCATATGAAAAGAAGTTCTTGCACGATGATCCAAAAACTCAAAGTCATTTGGAACTTGAGCAGATAAATTTTGTAAAAAGAAAATTGCGAGTAGTACTTTGAATAATGTTGAAATTTGTTTCATAAGTACTTTTTTGTTGTTAATAATTAATAAAGATTTAAGATGCAAGAATTAATCCTTGATTCTAGCTAATCAAAGTTAAGAAGATTATAGTCAACAGGCCATAATGTTTTTCTCATTGCTTTATAAATTTTTTGAGCCCAACTTCATTTTTATCGGTTCGAATCCTCAAAAAATATATCCCATCATTCAATTGACTTACGTCAAATGTGTTGAGCAGTGTAAAACCTGCTTTGTACATAACCAATTGGCCTCGATTGTTGTAGATTGATAATTCTTCTATATTATAATCAACGTCAAGATTAATTACATCGTTGGTTGGATTGGGGTAAATATCAAAGTCCACTTCCGTAAATAGCTTATCGACATCTAAAATCATATCTGCAGTGAAAAGAAATTCAGGATCGTCGTTTATTCTATAATCTACACCTGGGATGGTGAATGTCATAACAATAGGAGTAGAGTAACCAGTAAAATTGCTAATAAAACTAAATTTAGATTCACCAGACAATAAGCTATCCTTAACTGAAAAATTTAGATTCCTCGGATCACTTCCATTCCAAACAAGTGAAGTAAAAACATTTAACTTCTCAATCGATGTATCAGAATGATTGGTATAGGCAAGGTTAAAATCAACAGTTTTACTTGTCCTATATATGGTGTCGCCCATATCGTATATGATATCAAAGGTATCAAGACTTAGTAATGTTATAGAAACCGAATCAATTGAAACCTCTCTGCTCTTATAATTATTCTCTTCGTTGAAACTAATTGACCGAAACAATAACTGATTCGCATTTACTTGTTCAACTTCTCGATTTAGAACTGCAAGAATTGTAGAATCTGACTCAAACTCGAAAGCTACCAATTCTTCATTTGGTTCAATTTCTACATTTGACTCCGATTGCCCACCAAACGTATCCAATGAAATTATTTTACTATTATTCTCATCTGTTACCAAAAAAGAAAGTACCTGATCTCCAATATAAATTTTATCAAAATCAAATGGTAGACCATCATATTCCCAGGTCCAAATTAATTGGCTGAATTCATCATTCCATATCTGAATGGAATCTCTAAATAATACATCGTTAAAAACGCCTCTATTTTTAATTCGAAAGATACCATCACCAAAGATTTGGATTGTATCTAATTGATCATTGTGTATTTTAATTATTTGATTTTGTTCCTTAATAAAAATATCTCTATTGTCATTTTGAAAAAGGCGTATACTATTATTGAATTGATATATCAGCTCCAAGTCACTACCATCAAATTGATATAAATCTTTAGCATCACACAAATAATATGGTCCATCTTGAGTTTTACAAATTGAATGCGCATAAATATCAAAAAGTGCAGATTCATTATCGAATTCAACACCAAAAGTATCAACTGAAAATCCAGAAGAATCATATTGTACATGGAAGAACCCAGGAATTATTATATCGTAATCAAACAGTGCATATAAATAAATGTCAAAGCTACCATCGGAAAACTCAAATAGATCTGTCTGTGCATTAAATGTCTCCAATATGGTGTCTACCGAATTTGTGAGCGTATTAACGACATTAACAGTAGTCTGCGGATTTCCACTATTGTCTGCAACATAGATTAGTTGATCACCAAACATTTTGAATTCACGATGCTCGGTCACTTGATCGCGATGATCTAAAAACTCAAAGTTGTTAGAAATTTGACTGAAGCTATGCTGTGAGCAGAAAAAGAAAAGAAAGGATAATAAAAGTGTAAAGCTATTCGTCATGATTATTTTTTGTCCTTACTTTAAAGATAGTGTTTATTTAAAGGCGATAAATAATCAAGGACGACTTAACAAAAATGAAAACAGAAATCAACCAACTGTTATGATGGTTTTATCTGTCATGGTAATGATGATCCTTGTTTGATGTTATGAAAAAGGTATTGCATAGGGAAAGGCTTTATCAACATAAATTTTATGCCGTCCCTTCAACTTCGCATTAAAAAATGCTTCGTCGAATGGAACAGTACTCATTTAGGAATACGTTTTCTTATAGCTTATTTATTTGCCGGCGCATTTGGGAAAGCTATGGCGCATTTGGGAAAGCTATGGCTCTTTGGGAAAGCTATGGCTCATTTGGGAAAGCTATTGCTCATTTATTCGCCTTCGCATTTGTCAATGGTTTGGCTCATTTATCGCCTTCGCATTTGTTATTGTTTTGGCTCATTTATTCGCCTTCGCATTTGTCAATGGTTTGGCTCATTTATTCGCCTTCGCATTTATTAATGTTTTGGCTCATTTATTCGCCTTCGCATTTATTATTGTTTTGGCTCATTTATTCGCCTTCGCATTTATTATTGTTTTGGCTTATTTATTCGCCGGCGCATTTGGGAAAGCTATGGCTCATTTATTCGCCTTCGCATTTATTAATGTTTTGGCTCATTTATTCGCCTTCGCATTTGTCACTGCTTTGGCTCATTTATTCGCCTTCGCATTTGTCAATGGTTTGGCTCATTTATTCGCCTTCGCATTTGTCAATGCTTCGGCTCTTTTATTCGCCTTCGCATTTGTCAATGCTTCGGCTCTTTTATTCGCCTTCGCAT